>Ga0207996_1000715_pt1 | contig 27403 bp, 19 predicted proteins | sample AntAceMetag02UKG_FD_184773 | JGI IMG/M metagenome (GOLD analysis project Ga0207996, IMG submission 184773) | Saline lake microbial communities from Ace Lake, Antarctica - Antarctic Ace Lake Metagenome 02UKG (SPAdes) (version 2) | ecosystem: Environmental > Aquatic > Non-marine Saline and...
CTTTATTTTTGCCCCATGAAAACCTTTTTCAGAAAATATCTTGATCGCAGCTTCCAGTAATGCTTTACGTTTTTTTTCCTGCTTGTTGATCACTCTTTTTGTCTTTTGTCTTTTCATCATCAGTATTGCCTCCCGTATGCCGTCATAAATTTATTCTGATAAAATTTAGTCAAGTTTATGAATCACATTCATTTTATTCTATCTCAATTAGCTGATATTCTATACTTCCAAGTCCTGTTTCCAAGGCATATTCAAGCTGATGATTACCACTCACTCCAGAATAACGGGCAAAAGTATCTTTTTCTTTCATGTGATCATTCACAAGATCAAGTGAAGCTTTATCTGCAGCCAACATATCAGTGGATGCTACAATTCCGATCTTTTCAGCAAAGGGTGGCGGTGCTCCCATATCACAATCGCAAAGCCGTGAAACTTTATCAATCACATTTATATAGATCATCTTTCGTCCTGTGGAGATCATCCTGGCATAATCCACCACTCTCTCTTGAAATACTTTCAAACTGGTACTCCCCCACGGAATGGAAAATAATCTTTGGGGACATACCCCAATACATTTTCCACAGCCGATACATAATTCTTTGGAAATTTTTACCGGCTCAAGTGTAATTGCTTTGCCAGGACATTCCTTCACGCATAAACCACAAACCACACAAGAACTGTCATTAACAATCGGAATTGTAGATGCATGCTGTGCCATCTTACCTGGAATACTCGCCATTCCCATCCCTACATTCTTGATCGCTCCACCAAAACCGGACATTATATGTCCCTTGAAATGCGAATATATAATGAAACTGTCATACCTGTCAATACCACTCGGCAGCCTTACTTCCTTAAAATGTTTTGCGTCCATAAAGGGTAATGTATATTCTCCCTCAGCATCCAGAATATCTATAGGAGCAAAATTAAAGCCATGTTCTTCTGCTACTTCCAGATGTGATGCAGTCTCTCTGCGAGGTCCCAGATATAGCACATTGGTCTCCACCAGAGATGCTTTAAGTTCTTTTGCCAGAATATGTAGCAATTGCGGATCAAGATAATTCATATTACCACGCTCCCCAAAATGGAGTTTGATCCCAATCTTGCCATAAATAGGCTCAGAAACCTTTTGATATATTTTCCAGACTGATTCTGCGTTGATCTCCTTTGTATAATACACAATAGCCATTAACTTACCTCTTATTCTTTTTTTCTTATTACTTTTCTCTCAGTTTATAGTCAAGTAATATCACTCTGCCTTAATAATAAAAACCAATAATTTCACATTTTTTTATATTTCCCATTTTTTTTATTGACAGCATAAAGAAAGTTTTAGATTAAAAATATTATAAGGGGTTTATATGGGAAAATTTAAATTAGTTATTATCGTGATTTTAAGTATCATGATCTTTTCCTGCGGGAAAGCAAAACCAAAACTTAGAATTGGCTTAAATGCTGATTATCCACCTTTCGAATTCATGCAGGATCAGGTATTAACTGGTTTGGATGTAGAAATGGCTAATAAATTGGCAGAATCCATTGGTTATGATCTGGAATTTATCAGAATGGAATTTGATGAACTGCTGCCAGCATTACTTAATAATCGTATTGATCTGGCAATATCTGCTATCACTATCAATCCGCAGCGCCAGCAGATCGTTGATTTTTCCATACCCTATTTTTCTGCTGACCAGTCATTGATCACTGTCGAAGATAGTCCCATAAAAATCGATGAGTTAACAGATATTGCTGCCTATAAAATCGGATTTCAAAATGGTACTACTGGTCAATACTTCCTCCAATTCAATCTTGTGGAAAAGGATATCCTACCCTGGGAAAATCTCACAGCTTTTGATAATAATAATCAGGCGATTTCCGCTCTGATGAATGATCAAATTGACCTTTTGATACTTGATGATTCTGCAGCAAAAGCTTTCAGTAATATTAAACCTCTTAAAATTGTTCATTTGATAAAAACTGATGATCAATATGGTATTGCCATGAGAAAGGATTATGAACTTAAAAATGATATCAATACTGCGCTCAGGCAGATTATTAATTCAAACTATTGGACTTCCCTGATTACAAAGTATTTAGGAAATTAGGAGAGATAGTAAATATATAAGCCGCTGTGATTATACAGCGGCTTTTTTATTTTAGAAATTATTTACCTAAAGTAGCTACCATTACTGCTTTGATCGTGTGCATTCTATTTTCTGCCTCATCAAAGACTACTGATTGCTCACTTTCAAATATCTCTTCACTCACTTCCATCTCAGGAACACCAAACTTCTCATTGATCTTGGCTCCCATAGTGGTGTCTGTGTTATGGAAAGCTGGCAGGCAGTGCATAAATAATGTATCTGACTTGCCTGTCATATTCATCATTGCCCTATTTACCTGGTAGGGTAATAATAGCTTAAGACGCTGTTCCCACACTTCATCTGGTTCACCCATTGATACCCACACATCAGTGTAGATAACATCTGCATCTTTCACACCCTTGGCAATATCAGAGGTTATCGTGATCTTGGCTCCGGTTTCCAAAGCTATCTCCTGACATGTGTCCACCAGGTTACCTTCAGGTTGAACTTCCTTGGGTGCTACTATCCGTATATCCATTCCCAGCTTAGCTCCACCTACTAGAAGACTGTTTCCCATATTATTCCTACCGTCACCTACATATACAAATACCATCTCATTAAATGGCTTTTTTAGATGTTCGCGTGCTGTAAGGAAATCTGCCAGGATCTGTGTAGGATGAAATTCTGTGGTTAAACCATTCCATACCGGTACTCCTGCATATTCTCCCAGTTCTTCAACTATTGACTGACCAAACCCGCGATATTCTATCCCGTCATACATCCTGCCCAAAACTCTTGCTGTATCTTTCATGGTCTCTTTATAACCTATTTGACTCCCTGAAGGTCCCAGATAAGTAACGTGCGCTCCCTGATCATGGGCTGCCACTTCAAAGGCACAACGCGTTCTGGTAGAAGCTTTTTCAAATATCAAAGCGATATTTTTCCCTTCCAGACGCGGCTGCTCTACTCCAGCATACTTGGCTTTCTTCAAATCCTGAGCCAGATCTATCAAATACTCTATTTCCTTGGGACTAAAGTCAAGCAGCTTCAGAAAATTCCTGTTTCGCAAATTAAATGCCATTTCATTCTCCTTAATCTCATATCTTAGTTGTTAAAAAATTTCTCTGCCCCCGATGGTCAAGAATTTTCCAACCCAGATTTTACCATATCTCCTCTTTCATTCGGACTTTATCATTTTTCATAATTTTATCATTACTTTATTCCGACATCTTTTATTAATACTTTCGTCTCACTTCAGAGAGTTTTCAGCAATTAGAATAATAATTTTGTTTCATTTCTATACTATAGTTTTATATTTACCATATATCCCATTATAATATATAACTATCTCTTATTCATCATCATTAAGCCAGACTCAAAGTGGAACAACAAAGCACGTACTGACATTTTTTTGTTATATTGTGCTTAGTTGTTCCACCTGTTTCACACTTGGAAGACTGAAAAAGTCAATCTGAAATAAAATTGTTATCTGGAAATTTACAAGAAAGATTGCGTTAATTGCATCGAGATTTATATAAGAAAATTTATGCTCGAAAAAAATAATTTAATGTTTGCCTGGTTTCATAATTATTGCTGTGTCCGCTATGTCTTCTTAGTCCGTTACGTCCGCTTTCTCGCTCTAAACTCAATCCGGGATAACGTCATAAGTCAATAGCTTAGTCTGGTAAAAAAAATCGGGCAGATGATTGGTCTGCCCGATTTTATTTTTTCTTAATCCAGGATTATCAGTTTTTTGTTTACTGAGAGGTTATCCTTTTGCCAACGGGCAAAATAGATACCACTGCTAACTGGTTTATCAAATTTATTATTGCCGTCCCAGGAAATCGTTGTTGCTCTTTGCTCCATTTCCAGACTGGCTATCTTTTGTCCTTTTAAATTATAGATATTCACTTCTCCCCCATCAGCACCTTCGATCGCAAAATTGATCTGGCTGCGGGAAGATTGTCTAAAGAAAGGATTAGGATATGAGATAAGTACAACACTATTTGCCGGTACTATATCATCATCATCTGCTGGTACTACTTCGGGGATGATACCAGGGCCGCCATAGAAGCCCAAATCGTTGCGAACTGCACCCAGGGAGGGATATAATGCATATCCGGGATTCTGGCTGTCTTCCAGATCATTATACTCCTCAGAAGGATCTCCGGCATCTATAGCGGGAGAATTTATCTGAAGATGCCAATCCGCTTCCAGAGCGTTATATTCTAAACCGCTGGCTGGAGTAGGATTAATAAAGAGCGGGTCTGCATAAAAATTTCCTGTTCCCGGTAAGGTTTGGGAACTTAAATTATAATCAATCCGCATATCATCAACATTTCCCAGAAATACATCAACATCATCAAGAAGGATGTTATTGATAAATTCAGGAGTGGATTCATCAACAAATATTGCCGCAATTGGTGCATCATTATACGCAATGATATTATTGATAACAACCGGAGCCGAACCGTCCCGAATAACCAGTCCACCTGCCATGCTGCCTTCGTTATTTGCTATGATATTATTACTGATAAACGGATGAGAAGCTCTCAAAGCTATACCACCTGTCATACTGGAAGAATTATTGACTATCATATTGCCGTGGATGAGTACATCATCACAACCCAGAAGATTAATGGCAGCACCCAGTGAGCCACTTGTATTACCATAGAACTTTGAATTAAGGATCTCTATGGAAGAATAACTGGCATTTATGGCACTAAGATTCGTATTGGTGATCTCAGCATATTCAATGCGGTTTTCCTGAAGCGAGTTAAGCAGCTTAATTCCTTTCCAGGTAGCATCTGAGGTGAGAATCACTGGTTCTTCAATCGTACCGGAGATATCTATTCTACCATAGACATTGATCTTTTTATTATAATCTATGATGATCTCTGTCCCAGGTTCTATAACCAGTTCACCATAATAAGGGATAGAAATATCATCAACTATGTGATAGGGATTAAATTGTGGACTCCAAACACCTAACACGGTGCCTTCCACATCATCGGTACCCAACACTTCGATCATTTCTGGGAATGTTTTTTCTGACCTGCTCTCTCCGTCAGAGATCATCAGTTTTACATCATATAATCCAGGCTGTTCAAATACCCAGTAGGGACTTTCTTCATAGGAATCTATGATACCATCATTCTGGAAATCCCACTGCCACATAGAAATATTATCAACAGGAAAAGAAGCACTCTGGAAATATACTCCCAGACTTGCTGGACCCGAATTAAGATTCACCATTATTTCTGGAATTAACTGTGTAATACCGGTTTGAGCGGATTGCAGTATTTCACGAGTTTGCATATTTTGAATGATCACTACTGCTCTGAGTGAAGTGAGTTCATAATACTCGCTATAATCGAAAAGCTTATCTATAGTAACACTTGCACCTGAATCTGTTATCATGAGAGTATCATTAAAAGAACTATTAAGAACCAGAGAAGAATAATTACTGAGATCATGCCTTGTGAGAGCAAAAAAAACATTGATGCTATCAGCTGATATCGTATCTTCAAGTGAGATATCTGCTGATATCTGATAATTATCCTGACTATCTAATCCAAAATGAAGATCGATATTCCAGGGAGTTTCCTCACCTGTTAACTGATCATAAAAATCTCCGAACTGAGTTACAGCGTCATCTTCACCCTGATAGGTGAGATTTCCACCAAACACACTTAAAGGATAGGCTTCACCGCCATATAGCTGAAACCGTTCACTACCACCAGGAGAAGCGGGTTCACTCATCTGCCAGATAAGTGGAACAACATCATCATGCTCTGAGGCAAGCTGGATAAGGGCGTCACGCGCCACACTGTAATCACCACCTCAACCACTGCAGATTTCGGAATAAACTTCCCCAGTGACATGCCGTACTGCAGCTGACAGCAAAATGCTGTTTAAAAGCAGCAATGCCAGGAGCACAGTTTTTATATATTTCATTAAACCTCCATACAAAAAGCCGGGGACTTTCGTCCCCGGCTTCGTATTCTATTTATTTTTTTTCTTATTACCTTATTTCATCAGGACTACTTTCTGGAAAATATTTCCATCGCCATTATTAAACATAACGAAATATACGCCAGAAGCAAATTTTTCAGCATTCCAGGTAATCTGATGAGTTCCAGTATCAAAGTGTCTATCTGTAAGTAAATCAACCATCTGACCCTTGATATTATAGATTTCCAGACGGACATTTGCTGGTTCATAAAGAGTGAAACCGATATTAGTCTCAGGATTAAAAGGATTTGGATAAGCCTTGAGCTCAACCTGAGCAGGAACTATATCTTCGGGATCAATATCTGTAAACCCATAATCGGGGAATCCATTCCAGCCAAAAGCACCCATATCATTTTGAGTGCCGTTCAGGTCATTATAGACTTCATTTGGATCACCGGCATCAATACACTCAGAGCCTGCAGCCAGTTGCCAGTTAGCAATCATACCATCAAAATCTGAACCATAACCTTCTGATGGGGTAACAAACATAGGATCTACATCAATATTGCCTTCACCAGTGTAACCACCAGAAATACAGGAATACAATACAGTAGGAGTACTGGCAATCACAGCAAATACGTTTCCTTCGCTCTGAACAATACAGTTTACCAGGGTAGGTTGAGAATTAAAAAGCAGGAAAGCTCCATTTACACCAATATTATTGGCAATAGTATTATTTACCAGAACCGGGGCTGAATTTTGCTTGATACTGAAAGCACCGGCAGTACCGGCAGTATTATTAACAATAATATTATTGTGGACATTGGGGAAACCATTTGTCATTGAAATCCCACCAGTGAGTGAAGAACTTGTATTATTGGCAATCAGGTTCCCTGATATCTCAATATCCATAACATCGAGTAATTCTATTGCAGCTCCCAGAGCAGAACCTGTATTTTCGTGAATGAAATTATTAATAATATCACAATCAGAATTCTCTACATAAATGGCTGATTCTGTAGCACCAGAGAGTTCACACCAGGCAATGATATTTTCCTGCATACTGTCCTTAATATGAATTCCAGTCCAATCACTTTCTGTACGGAAAATAATCATGTCAGAATCACGCGCATCGGCAATTAATTGGCCTTTGACCATAAATTCCGCTTCATTCTCAAATATAATTTCAGTTCCTGGTTCTATCTCCAGCAGATCATTAGGATTGACCGTAATATCACCCGTAACCAGATATGGTCCCAGATCACTGTGCCAAACACCGGATACAACACCTTCTGCTACCGCATCTTCTGTAACAGTAATATAATCTGGAATTGTAACTTCGTCATATTCACCTTCCATTCCAATTCTGAGAGTTACATCATAAGATCCAGGAGTATCATACATGTGGTAAGGATTTTCTTCTGTGTAATCATACTCGCCATCACCATCAATATCCCATTCCCAGGATTCAATACCTGTGAGAGGATATGAAACACTTGAGAATTGAACTGCAAGAGAAGCGGGTCCAGATTGTACATTACTGCCAATACCAGCAACCAATCCGGTTAATTGAGCCTGACCAGCACCTAAAATAGCAGTATTACCACTATAAGTTTGAACCATTGCAACGGCAGTGAGATCTTCAATTTCCCAGCCAGTATTCATGGGGAAACTGTAACTGTATGAACCGGTTTCACCAATACTTGTTAAATCAAAATCTTCATTTGCATAACCAACTACGGTACAGAAATATTCTGCATTCTGATACCATCTCATGATATAAACAATCTTGTTATTAGTTGTCGTGATATCACCAGTAACCTCAACCAAAGCCTGAACCATAAGATCTCCATTGGTATCAAAACCAAGACCAGTCTGGATTTCCACAGGACTTTCAACATCAACCAACTGATTATACATATTGATATAGGAATTATACATCGTAGTTCCACCACCGCCAACTATATCTTCTGATCCACCCCATTGAGCATGAGGGATTCCACCTACACCATACATTGAACCTCTGGCGCTATAGCCGGGACTGGGCCAGGAACCGTCACCTTGCCATAGCAGGGGAATATAAAATTCTGCAGCGGGGTCATTTTCCACATCCAGCAATCCTTGCCGGGCTGATGGGCAATAACCTCACCATGTCTGGGTGAATACTTCACCCACAACCCACATCTGCGTGGCAGATAAAACGGTAAACAACATTAACATTAAAGAAATTAGGAAAAACTTTTTCATCATAACTCCTTGGATTATTTTAATAATATCATCTTGTGCTCAGAAGTTTGAACACCAGCTTTTAATTTTGCAAAATAAACTCCACCAGATAAGTCTTCTGCTTTCCAGATTATCTGATGTGAACCAGCCTGCATGAATCCACTTTCAAGTACTTCAACTTCTTCTCCACGAACATTATAGATTGTAAGTGTCACAATGGCATCTTGAGTAAGATTATATAGAAGAGTAGTTTCCGGATTGAATGGGTTGGGATAATTACCTGTAATTTCCGCAAGTGGAACGATTTCATCAGTATCAAGAGCATTTGAAGGCAATCCTTCACCAGACATATCAATAAAGAAAGTAGGATAAGCTTCCTGGGAAGTTGTGACAATCATAATATCAGAATAGGGAATTGCCTGCTGAGGAGCAAACCCAATCTCAACCTCTTGAATAGAATGAGCAGCAACATTGAACTCTGCAGGAGCAGTGAACCCTATTGGAGGGAACATCATCCCAGTTAGTTCAGAGTCACCATAATTGTATAACTGGATAGTCTGAGTAGCTGTTTCACCAACCATAACGGGTTCGAAATCTATTGATTCCACCTGCAAGGGGATAACTGCTTCTGAAACGATCACTCTACCAGCCTGTAAAATCTGATAATTGGGTGATAATGTCTGCACAAGAACATTTACAGCAACATCTTCAATATCATAACCATTAGTGTTTATTGTATGCACAAATGTCTCTGTAGCACCAATCTCAGAAAGATCAAAGTCATATTCATCATAAGATATCACTGAGCAGAAATATTCATTATTCTGGTGATTAGTTAAGATGAAGATAACTTTGTTATTAGAGGTCGCAATTTCTCCAGTAACAGTAATTTCTGCTGAAACACTTTCATAACCGGGATCGAGCAGAAGGTTTATTTCCAGGGGACTTACCCAGTTTACCATAGCATTATAGCGGGTGCGATATTGGGCAAACATTGTGCTTCCACCACCACCAACGATACTTTCTGTGCCACCCCATTGAGCGTGTGGAATACCGCCTACTCCGTAAATATTACCCCTCTGAGTATAATGAGGGCTAATATATGAACTGTCTCCCTGCCATATAAGCGGGATAAAATATGGTGCATCAGGATATTCTTCCAAATCTGCCAGCCCTGCCCGGGCTGATGGACAATAACCTCACCAAGTCTGGGTGAACACTTCGCCAACAACCCAATACTGGCTTGCTGAAAGAGCAAAACTTAATAGTAAAAATAAAGCTAAAAATAGTCTTTTCACTTAACCTCCTACTTCATCAAAATCATTTTATTTGTAATAATTTTTCCTGCTGTCTGTAATCTATATAAGTATATTCCACTAGGAAGATTCTTTCCATCAGAATCCCTTCCATCCCAGACGATACTGTAATCTCCTGCTTCCTGAAATGATTTTCCATAATTTTTAGCTACTTCACCCTTGATGTTATAAATTATCAGTTCTGATCGAGTTGCTTCTGAGAGATGATAATTTATTGTGGTTTCAGGATTAAAAGGATTAGGATAGTTCTGATCTAAAGTAACTGTAGAAACTATTTCTGCGTCTGTTGTATTTACATAATCCTCAGTTCTGAAAGTAAAATCCATCTGAATATCATCTATCCCATCTGCTGACCAGAATAATGTTATATCTTCCATTCCTGGTCCACTACTGTAATTTACCGTAAAATCAAGCTTTATCACTGTATCAGTTACAAAATTAAATGTCCAGGGGAAAATTGGAAAATGGCATAATGCATCTTCATAATCATGGCACCACATTATATGCCAGTCATCTGGTAATTCACTGGTTTCCAGGTGAATAGTAAAATCTTCAGTAATTCCTGCATTAGTTACATATAGCGTGTCTGAAACAAAATTGAGTGTCTCCCCATTATAGGCAGGACCTACCATATTGTATTCAAAGCCTGGAGCAATCTCCAGATCGGCTAAAAGTGACAATCCATAAATGAGTATAAATAAAATTATCAACCTTCTTTTCATTAAATTCTCCTTTATCTTTTTATTATTTAAAAACAAAAATAAAGTCAGCTATAAATAAGCTAACGTAAAATTTCTACAATGCAATTTTTGACCCTTGAAAATATTCAAATTTAGCACATAATTTTATGCCTTCTGCTGCTGAACTGATAATTCCTCCTGAATAACCAGCCCCTTCACCGATAGGATAAAGGTTATCAGCACCTTCACTCTCCCAGGTATCAACTTTTCTGATTATACGTACTGGCGAGGATGTTCTCGTTTCAGGAGCAAGTAATGTCCCTTCACTGGCAAAGCCCTTATAACGCTTATCCCAGTATGATAATGCTTCCTTAATTGTGCCTGTAATCGCAGGATTATAAATTTTATTGAGATCAGCGGGAATAGAATCAGGCAAAAATGTAGTTTTCAAAGGTTTCTTACTGTATCTATTTTTAATGAAGTCTTCCGCTTTTTGAGCCGGTGCAAGATAACTTTCAGATAATTTAAAGCATTTTTGCTCGATCATCTCCTGAAATCTTACTCCCGCTAGAGCATCACTACTCTCCGAAGTAACATTTATTGATGTCACAATCGCTGCATTGGAATATTTCCCTTTCCGCTTCGACCAGCTCATCCCGTTTGTAACCACTCCTTTAGCATTACTGGAAGCATTAACAACTATCCCACCTGGGCACATACAAAAAGAATACACGCTTCCTTCTTTCAACTGAACTTTGATCCTGTATTCTCCAGCACCAGTAAGAGAGGTATCAGTTTTATCTCCATAAAAAAGAGCATTAATAAATTCCTGCTCATGCTCAATTCTGAATCCTACAGCTAAAGACCTGTTTTGCAAAGGTATTATACCCGTCAACATTTTAAATAAGTCCCGAGCAGAGTTTCCTGGTGCCAGAATTACTATTTCTGGATCCAGTTTTTCACCATTAATAAAAACGCCTGAAACTTTCCCATTTTTGATTGTTATTCTTTCCAATTTATGCTTCCAGAAAAATCTGCAGCCATTTTGCTCAAGATATTCTCTGATAGAAGTTATAATTTTCTTTAGTTTATCTGTTCCAAGATGCGGATGAGAATTGATCAGAATATCAGGATCAGCTCCAAACTTTATGAGATATTTATATACCTGAGTAGTATAAAAGTCCTGATTGCGTGAAGTCAGCTTTCCATCTGAATATGTACCTGCCCCACCTTCACCGTTCTGGATATTGCTCTCAGTATCCAATATCCCCTTTTGCCAGAATTGCTTAACTTTTTCATCTCTCTCAGGAATTGGTTCACCCTGATCATATAATAAAGGTTTATAACCCTTTTCCACAAGGATCAAAGCAGCAAATAAGCCTGCAGGACCAGCACCAATGATAACAGGTTGAATATCATGCAGTTTAATATTCGGGTTAATATATGCTAATTTCTCTTTATATTCCAGCAGATCAGGATTTTGAGGAAATTTGCCTGAAATTTCCACAAGAGCATTATACTGCCAGACCAGATGATTTCGCCTGCGAGCATCAAGTGACCTTCTGGTTACTTCCCAGGAAACAAGCTTCTGGCTTGCCAGATTTAATTTCTGGCAAATCACCTTTTCAAGATCCTGGCTTTGATCTATTGGTATAGCAATATTTCTCAGCAACTTCATATTATTTCAGTAATAACACCTTTTCAGCTTTATTTATATTATCGCTTTTCAGCTTAATGAAATAGATCCCACTTGGTAAATCTTCCGCATTCCAGATATATTTATGCTCTCCTGCGATCTGAAGATCGTTAAATAGTACAGCAACTTTTTGGCCTTTCAGATTATAAGCAGTCAATTCCACATTAGAATCTGAACTGAGATTATAGGAAATATTCAAACTGGGATTAAAGGGATTAGGATATGTGCTCATTCTATCCATGGCAGTAATATTATCCTGATCATCGGCAGATTGAGGTATTACGGTTAATAACACTGGCACTATTGTTTCAAGTCTATCATCGTAAATTACTATGTTACAAAAGTATTCACCTGGCGTTAACCTCTTTGCATCAAATTGCATTTCAATTACACTAAAAGAACCGGCTGGAATATTTTCATGAATATCTTTAAGATATATCCAGGATAAGGGATTGAATAGATTGATACTGCCAGTAGCTTCATGAGGAGCTGCTCCATAACCATCTCCAGCTATCCGCCAAGCAACGATAATTGAATCAAGATCAGCATATTCAATTTCTCCTTCAACCTGACAAGAAGCTGATTCTCCACCATGCATATATCCCCAGCCATTCTGAGAAATTCCAATCCATATAACATCAGCACCATCACCCAACTCGCTTTCAGTTTCCATATTACCACCTGAAGCTCCTGTAAATGCAGAAACATCATTGATCTCTACATCATCCGGGAAATCAAGCTCTATCTCACTTACCCATTCGTTATCAACACTATAATTATGTGCTACAAAATTCCATATTATATTTCCACCAGGCAAGAATTCTTCTGTTGAGCATTCCACATAGCAATCTTCTACGTTACGAGTCTCCTCTGCTTCCAGTCCAAGATTGATTTCAACAGATTCTTCCAGGTAGTTACTGATGACCAGGTCAAATTGAGCGCTGTCTCCTTCTACTAATTCATATTGGATCTCTATAGGTGACATCCATAATCCATTGGGCGCATAACTGGAAAACCAGAGCTCATAACACCATGTTTCTTCATCACTGGTGAAAATCAGTTCTGCACTGAAAGGATGAGCAAATTCTATATCTTCAGAAACTTCAAAACATAGAGCATCTTCAATGAATATACTCTCTTGTGTCTGCATATCTCCTATTTCTTCGTTATTATCAATAAGTTCAATCCAATCGTCTTCCAGCAGCATTTCAAGCTGAACGTTGCTTGCCTGATCAGTACCATAATTTGTAATACTAAGATCAAGAGTGGCTGTCTCACCTGCATGGATAATGCCATCTAAACCACTGTGAAGATCAAATTCATCAAGATATACATAAGCACCTTCTGGTGGGATCATTTGGATTTCTTCTATCAAAGTTGCTTTATTAAATCCTGTGGCAGTGATAGTAAAAAATCCCGGTATCTGGGGAGCTTGAGATATATCAAGATCGACAATGCCATCTTCACCTGTATAGCCAGAAGCAGTTATTTCTCCATCTCTGGTCATACATACAAGAATATCAGGTTCTCCTGCATCGATTTCAAACGAAGGAAATCCCATAAAAATTGTCGGCATATGGCTCAGCTCTATTTCTTCCGGTATCTTGGTTCGAACCGCTAAATTAGGATCCCCAAACATATTCCAACTGCAAAATTCATCATATTCACTAGTTATTTCAATAGCATAATTTATGCAATTAAACCATAATCCACCTAAAGTCAGCTTTTCTTCTGCGCATAATAGATCTACAAATTCATCCTGACCATATTCAGGGTCTCCAATCCATTGAGATATGCTGCTGCCTAAAAAACCTATTGCCCCAATTGCTTCACCATCATCATTAGTAGCGCGCAACCAGTATTCTGAAAAACAGGTCATTGGAGCAAAATTACCTATCAGACAAGCTCCATTACTTATGAATGGCAACATACCAACATTTTCCAGATTATAAACATCACTTTCATAAAAGGGAATTGAATAATAATTCTGATCTTCACCATGTCCCAGATAATTGATCACTCCCCTGCCTTCATTTATCGCATCAGCAAGCATTTGTGTATTTGCTCCCTGACCTTCATAAATCTCATCAACCTGCAAATAACCATATTCCAGAAGATCATCTCTAATGTAACCCATATGCTCCCAGCCACCTTCATAATGCTGTCCAGCTGGTCCTCCGTTATATGCCACTCCAGCAGCTTTCTGCATCCAGTCGCCATCTACAATATCCCTTTCATAATAAACACTGCGATCTACCTGGGTTTCCACATCTTCAATTGATTGAGCACTAAACCTGCCAATCATTATATCGGCATATTGATCAGTTCCAGCCACACCCGCATAATAACCATCTCCTGCATAAGTAGAATAATTATATTTTACAGGTATCTGCTGGGCATCACCCACAAATAATACCCAGGCTAATTCATTATCTTCGGCATAATAGCTATCCAGATAGTTTTGCAGTTGAGTATTATTTGTTCCAATATCACTCATTGCCACGATTTCAGTCTCGATACCTTTTTGGATTTTCCAGTCCACATACGGTTCCATTGCTGTCATAAAATCATCATAACAGACAACCAGCAGTTTTCCCGGTACATCCATAATTTCCGGATATCGCAATGCGCTTAAATATTCATTAAAATTAATAAAATGTCTCTGATACATATTTTTATAATCTTTCACAATCTCTTCAGCATACCCGTTTCTGGTATTTATAGTTGATTCACCATCAGCAATAACTTCTACTTCCAGATGAGTATATATCCGCACTTTATGAGTTACAGGATTGTATTGCACAGGATTGATCTGCAGATCTATACCTCTAAAATCGCGCATGATATATGGTTCAGATAAATTTGCTTTAGCATCTGGGAAAAAAATATTCTGGGAATATACTTCCCCAAAAGTGTATGGGATTGAATTATAATCTTCATTAAATGATACTGGACCCTTGCTGGGAGCTAATAACATCTCAAATTCCTGATATTCCGAATCGAGAATATTCACTGTCATTTTACTGGTATTATCTATCAACAATCCTCGTCTCATTACAGGTAATTCGGGTTGACCCTTTACATTTAACCCTGGTTCAGATTCAAGATGCAATATGTTATATTCCACTCCTGATATCATCACTGACTTAGTAACCACCTTATTGATCTCATAATCCAGCAATGTTCTCTGACTATTTGATGAGAGTATTGTGACCTGATTCTCTCCCGGATTATCGATCAATAATTCTGCCCCGGATAAATTCATAATTAAAATACAAACAATAACAAATAATATTTTTTTCATATGGCCTCCTGAAATTCTTTTAATTACTATGCAATAAATATTCCAAAAAATGGAATTATTTCTTTTTTCTCTTTTCTTCACTCCGTGCATGTGCCTGCTGATATACTTTTTTGACTTCTTCGAGTGATAAATGTGTATATATTTCAGTTGTGGATAGATTCTCATGACCCAGCATCTCCTGCACTCCCCTCAGGTCTGCTCCATGCTCCAATAGGTGAGTTGCAAAGGCATGACGAATACTGTGAGGTGAGTATCCCTTTGTCTGGGCGATCAAATCCAGATAATGATCCAGTATCTCTCGAAGCTCCCTTCCCAAAAGGGGAATGCCACTTTTGGAAACAAAGAATGTCTTCTCTTTGGTATCAGGTTCAAATTCATATCGTACCTTTTGATAATATTTCAGCGCTTTCCTGCAATTGCTCCCAAAGGGGATTATTCGCTCCTTACGCCCTTTTCCCATTACTTTCACAATGCGATTACTAAAATCTATATTCCTGGTTTCCAATGAGCAAACCTCGCTTATCCTTAGTCCGCAGGAATACATGATCTCCAGGATCGCTCTATTCCGAATGCCAAATTTACTGCTGAGATCGGGAAGTTCCAGGATCTGCATCATTTCCGCTTCAGTAAAATGTCGTGGAAGTTTTTTCTCGTACTTAGGTATCTTCAAATACTGGGCGGGATCCTCATCAATAATTTTTTCTTTCAGGCAAAATATAAAAAAGTTCTTTAAGGTTGTTGCCTTTCGTGCCAGGGTTCTGTTCCTTCTACCCTGCTCCCTCAGCCAGCGTAGATAATCCCTGAGATATAGGCGTTTCATTTCTTTAAGATCAATTATCCCATCAGGAAAATATCTCACCATAAATACGCTGAACTGATGCAGATCACCTTTATAAGCGAATATTGTGTGCTCTGATGAACCTCTTGATATCAGGTATCTGATATATTTATCTGCCGCTGCCTGCATTTTCCCAGCTTAGCTCCTGCCAGTCTGTAGTAATTGCCTTACCCGCTGATTTTATCTTAAGCCTGCCATATTTACCTGATTCGCTATTTATATAATAATACCCAGTTTGCTCTTTATCTCCCATCATTGTGTTTTTCGTGGTCATATAATCGAAGTTCACCACAGCATCTATATCTATCTCTTTCACCAGGTAACTTACCACATATTTACTTAAGGAAGTAAGCATAATTATCTGATCACATCCTGATGACCTGAGTTTTTTAACCTGCTCTTTGGCAACTGCAAATACATCTGCCCTAACATCTACTCCATCTGCAAGCTGGTTCTTTACTGCCCAGTCTGGAGAATAAATACTGAATATTCCAATCCGTAAAGTGTCTACTTTGATGACAAATTTTTTAAGAGTGGTTACACTATCTGACTCAATATTTGCTGCCAGTAATCCAAAGGAAGGAAATTTCTCCTGATGATAATGCAAAAAATCATTAGGAGAAAACAACATCCCAGGTAGTTGGCTCATATACTTCAAAACCAGACTATCTGCTAATGCTGGTTTAAATAGCTCCCCGGCATATACATTAATACTCATACAGCTATCAATAGTCGCCTGCTGCAATTTATCCACTGCTTCCATGTTATCAATAGTAAACTGTGGATGAATAAAAAAATTCAAACTAATCTCATCTGCTGATAAACCAGAAATCATTACCATTAAGGCTGCTATTAATATTATCTTTCTCATTTATTCTTCTCCATCTTTTTAGCAATTTCCCGCTTTAGCCTTATATTGTCAAAGTATATTATGTTTTAAGTTTCTAACCTGAGGTTGACATTCAATCTTGCTGTTAGAATTTGGCATTATAGATTTACAGGAGTTAATATGAATAAAGATATAATTATCATTATCGGTGCCTATGGCAGCGGTAAAAGTGAGTATGCCATCAATAGCGCCTGGCAGCTCAAAAAGCACGGTAAACCTGTCACACTTGTTGATCTTGATGTGGTAAATCCCTATTTCCGCAGCAGGCAGGTCCGAGAGGAATTTGCCAGTCAGGGAATCGTGGTTATTGCTCCAGATGGTGAATATTCCCATGCGGATATGCCTATGCTCTCTCCCCGCATTATGGGTGCAGTAGAAGATTACTCCAGAATTCCTGTTCTCGATGTTGGGGGTGATCCCGCAGGTTGCCGCACTCTGGCAAGATATGTGCAGAATATCAATAAAAGAGGTTATCAACTCAAGTTAGTGATCAACACAAAAAGACCCTTCACCTCTGACCTTGATGGCATCCTCAAAATGCTCGAAGAGCTTGAATTCTCGTCACGTCTAAAAGTTACTGAACTCATCTGCAATACCAATCTCATGGAATACACTGACCAGGAAACTGTAATACAGGGCATAGAGCTTATCAAACAGGTTGCTGATGAACTTAATCTCAAATTCTCCGAATACCTGGTAATGGAAAAATACGCAGACCGTATTCCCGAAAACCTTCTCGGTAAAAATAGAGTTCTTCTCCAGTACTACCTCAACAAACCATGGGAGCCCACCAGAGTTAAAGGTGTGATCTAAATAATTCATAATCCCCACACTAAATTGCATGTACAGCGCAGGTAGCGACTCATTAACCTAAATTACCCACACTACGTTTACTGGGTTCACTGGGTTCACTCCGTTCGCAATATTATCCATAACCAGTCAGCCTAAAAAAATCGTTCACCCTTAAGCAAATCCAAATCGAATATTTCTTCAGTTCGTCTTGTTAGTTTTGTCTTGATGAGCTGTAAGCTTGCGAAGGCTATTCGTTGCTAAATTCTCTTCATTCTTACATTCCTCGACTCACGGCTCACGATTTACGACTCACGGATAAATCATTACATTTTTTCGTGTCATTTCGTGGTTTTCGTGGTAAAAATATCTTACATTACATTTTCCCAAATAAGTCAAGAGTTTTGAACGGTACTCCGGACAAGACTTTTGGACGACCATATACACCCAAATTCAATCAGTCCATGCCTCCCAGAACTCCTACCCCAAGTACGGTTCATCCCGATAAATCGGGACTTACTTACCCTCATCATACATTCCCATTACATTTTTTCGTGTCATTTCGTGGTTTTCGTGGTTCAATGTCTTACATTACATTTAATTTTACATTTTACATTTTCAATTTTCAATTTCCCCCTCTGTGTTCTCCGTGATCTCTGTGGTAAAAAAACCGTGAGTCGAGGTTCGTTAAACGTGAGACGTAATCGTGAATAGGGATTTGTGATTGGAAAATAGTTCGTTTTGTTCGTTTTGTTCGTTGCTCAATAATTCTTACATTACATTACATTATCCGTGTTAATCCGTATAATCCGCGGCATCTGTGTCCTATTCTTTTTTTTCTCGACTCACGACTCACGTCTCACGACTCATGGATAAATCATTACATTTTCCATGGCTAAAGAAATCTGACCAGATTGTAAAGATCAACAAATTCAGGGATAGATAAGGTTTCCGCTCTGCGAACCAGATCTATCTCTGTAATTTTTTCCAGTTCAGCCACCTGCTCATTACTCAAGATATATTTCAGATTATTACGCAGTGTTTTACGTCTACTCCTAAAACTGGTATCAACTACTTCCCAGAACTTCTCAGGCTCCGCCAGTTCCGGCACCTCTGCCTTAGGATATAAACTCACCACTGCAGATTCCACCTTGGGCTTTGGAAAAAATAAATGCGGTTTAACCGTAAACTCATATTTCACATCAAAATAAAACTGGGTCTTAATTGATAAAAAACTGTATTCTTTGCAACTTGGCTCTGCCCTGAGACGCTCAGCAACTTCTTTCTGGATCATGAACACCACTACAGATACATTTTCTCTGAAATTTATAGCCTTCATGATCAAGGGTGACGTGATCTGATATGGTATATTAGCCACTATCTTGATCTTCTCATCACCTCTCATCTCATCCCAGTTTACCCGTAATACATCTTTTTTCACCAGGTTTATCCTATTTCCAAATTCTGATTCCAGTAACGGATATAATTCCTCATCAATCTCAAAGGCTGTCACTTTATCAGTGAATTCCAGTATTTCTCTTGTTAATATCCCGCGTCCTGGTCCTATTTCCCAAACAGTTTCTCCCTTACTGATCTTGCCCAATCCCGCTATCTTAGCTGCAATATTTCTATCTTTTAGAAAATGCTGACCTAATTCCTTCTTTGCCCTGAATCCCATAAATTCTCCTTGTTGCGCAGCGTTTTAGTCCTTAGCAACTAAAATTTGCTTTAATTCCTCACTCTCATAATGATATTCTTTATTGCAGAAATGACATTGTACTACCACGTCTTCAGATTTCGCAATACTCTCTTCCAGCTCCACTTTATCAAGTAATTTCACACCATGTAAAAACTTCTCTCGTGAGCAATCACAGTAATATTTTGCTGGCTGAGTAAGCAGTATCTTGATATCCAAACCCATCAGGATAAGCTTCTCCAGTATTTCTTCTATCTTATAACCCATATCAAGCAGATCAGTGAGGTTTGGCAATTCTCTCAGATTACGTTCCAGGATATCAATCACTGAGTTCTCGGCATCAGGCATTAATTGCACCAGAAATCCTCCTGCCTGACGTATCTCACCTTCCGGCTCAATCAATACGCCCAGTCCCATGGCTGTAGGTATCTGCTCAGATTGACTGAAATAATAACTCAGATCAGTGGCGATCTCACCATTCTGCAATTCTATTGTTCCCTGATAAGGATGCCCGGAGCCCATATCTTTGATCACCGTGAGCGTGCCTTCACCCAATGCTCCACTTACATTTATTGTCCCATTTTCACTTAAGGGGAGTTCCACCTTCGGATTACTAAGATAGCATTTTACTCTGCCCTGATTATCCGAAGTCACGATTACTGTTTTCACTTCTCCACTGCCAGCCAGCTTAATGGTTAATTTCTCATCAGCTGATTTCTGATCTAGTCCCATCATCAGCGCTGCAGCCAGTAGTCTGCCTGTGAGTACACTGGTTGTTATAGATAATTCATGTATTTCCTGTGCCTTGATAGCAGTCTCCAGACAGTTCACTCCAAAGAACCGTATCTGACCGTTACCAGCCGTCCCACGTATTATTCTATCTGCCATTATCTATCCTTATAATAAATTTTATTCCACTTTTCTCTCCCCCATTTTTATGTAAAGCCCTATTTTACAAATCATAAGCTTTTTACGTATTATTTCGTCTAAAAGTAAATTTATTAATTATCAAAAAAAAGTATTGACAGCAAATTACCCTTTCCCCAGTATGACCGAGCTTTAGTTATTTAAGCAAATAATTGAAGTGCCGCAAAGCGGGGGTGTAGTTCAGTTGGTTAGAACGTCTGCCTGTCACGCAGAAGGTCGCGAGTTCGAGTCCCGTCACTCCCGCCATTTTTTTGCCTATAGCGTGGGTTGAAGGTCGTCCCGATAGTAATCGGGAAGTCCCGTCACTCCCGCCATTTTTTTGCCTATAGCGTGGGTTGAAGGTCGTCCCGATAGTAATCGGGAAGTCCCGTCACTCCCGCCATTTTTTTGCCTATAGCGTGGGTTGAAGGTCGTCCCCCCGATTTTAATCGGGAGGAAGTCAGCTAGCCTACACAATAATCTTAATGGTTTATTATACATATATACTTTATTCAATAACTCGTGATAGATACTACATTGGTAGTTGCTCTGATCTGAAACTTAGGTTAGAAAGGCATAATGCAGGAAATTCACGTTCAACTAAATCAGGTATTCCTTGGAAAGTGGTTTATCTTGAGACTTTCAATTCAAAATCGGAAGCCCTTAAACGCGAGTATTACATCAAAAGAATGAAATCACGGAAGTACATAGAAAGCCTGATCAATAAGTCTAATAGTTAAAATATGGTCGTCGTCCCGATAGTAATCGGGAAGTCCCGTCACTCCCGCCATTTTTTTGTCCAAAATCACCCCACTTTATAGAACGCAGATTGTGCGGATTGAGCAGATTTACGCAGATAATTCAAGATTAATATTTTGCTTATAAGGCATATAGGGCTTATAAGCAAAGCATAAACCTGTCCGCTGGCGAACACCGGCTGTACGTCTGCGAACATACTGACTTACGATGGTTTTAGTTAATTTCATATAGCATAAACACTAATCAATTGGCACAGTAATTGCATTAAATACAGTAAATAAATTGTCGGGAGGAATTGATGTTCAAAAATTATTTTACAATTGCTTATCGAAGCATCATAAAAGAGAAAGCATATTCAGTTATCAATATATTTGGGTTAGCTCTGGGTTTGGCAGCCTGCATTCTGGTTGGCTTATACATCTGGCAGGATCTGCATTACGATGATTTCCATGTTAATGGTGATCACATATATAGAATTTATATTTCTGAGGAATCACCTCAGGGAACCTCCAAAAGGGCCCAAACGCCAGCTTTGCTTGCACCGACAATAAATCAAAAATATCCCGAGATCCAGTCTATATCGCGCGTTTATTTTACCGATAGAGAGCTTATCATTTCAGAAGACAAGAAATTTTATGAGGAAGATATGATCTTTGCTGATAATAGCTTTTTTGATATATTTTCTTATTCTTTCAGTCGGGGTAGTGCCGAAACTGCTCTGTTAGAGAAGAACTCGATTGTTATCACAAATTCAATAGCTGAAAAATATTTTGGTTCCAGTGATCCGATCGGCAAGAGTCTGAGTTTAAATAATAGTATTGAGCTGAAAATTACTGGAGTTATCGATGATGTTCCAGGCAATTCTCATTTCACTTTTAATATGGTAGCCACCTATAGTACTTTGATTGACCTGCCTGTACGTATGTATTTAGATAGTTGGGGAGCATCTTTTGGTTCTTACACATACGTCATGTTAGATCCCGCGACCGATCCTGCTGAATTTGGAGAAAAGATATCACCATTCTTGAATAAAGAAATGAAAGAAGTTGATGGAGTTTTCAATAGTTTTATTCTGCAGCCGGTAAATTCCATCCATCTTTTTTCCAATATGGGAGATGAGATCAATCCAAACAGCTCCATCACATATCTGTTAATTTTAGGTGCCATTGCTCTTTTCATCTTGATCTTAGCCTGCATAAACTTTGTAAATCTAACTACAGCAAGAGCAGTGAAACGAGCAAAGGAAATCGGTGTTCGCAAAGTTTTTGGCGCTGTAAAACAGCAGCTCATAAGGCAATTTCTGGGCGAATCAATTTTGATCACTCTGATCTCACTGGCGTGTGCACTATTGATCCTGGAACTATTTGCCCCTTCATTTAACAGGCTTATCGGAGCGGAGGTGATATATACTGCTTTCAGTAATATAAGTATTATGTCAACCATCTTCCTGGCTGTTATAACAATAGGTATTCTGGCAGGATTGTACCCGGCTTTTGTACTCACACATTTCCAACCTGTTCAAGTGATCAAGGGGATAATGCACAGCAGTAAAAGCGGTTCTTCTTTCCTGCGAAAAATTCTTGTTTTACTGCAATATTCCATTTCCATTATCTTGATCATTTTTACGATAATCATTAATCAGCAGACCAGATTTATGCGGAATTTTGATATGGGCTTCGATCAGGATGAAGTGATCGTGTTGAAAACTCCAGAAAGAATGTCTTACAACTCAGAAACCATTAAAGCAGAACTTAATATGATCCCCGGTGTTATCAAAACTTCTACAAGCCTTGGGGTGCCTGTCATGGGTCACGGTTTTGGAACAAATCTCACACCCGATAAGGCACATGAAGATGAAGAATTTAGAGTTTCTGTACGTATGATAGACCACGAATTTCTCGATTTTTATGGAATTAATCTTTTGGCTGGAAGAACATTATCAGAACTTGGTGAAGTAGATTTTTACACAAAAACCCTGGTAAATGAAACTACTGTAAAGAAGCTGGGCTTTGCATCACCGGAAGAAGCTCTGGGAAATAATTATACTATCGGATTGAGTGCTGGTGTAGATAGATTTTCTCCAGAGATAGTTGGAGTTGTTCAGGATTTTCATTTCAATTCACTGCATGATGAGGTTTCTCCACTTCTTTTTATGTATTGGCCATATCTATTTCATGAAATATCCATCAAGATAAGTAAGAATGATGTTCCTGCTACAATAAATGAGATCAAGGCTGTCTGGGAAAAATTCTATCTTGTTTATCCTTTTGAATATTCATTCCTGGATGATCAGATAGATTCCATGTACAAAGATGAAGAAAGGTCATATAAAGTAATTTCCACGTTCTCTATCCTGGCTATCTTGATCGCCTGTTTAGGGCTTTTAGGTTTGACCTTTTACACTACAGAACAACGTAGAAAAGAGATTGGAATCCGAAAGGTTCTTGGGGCTTCAATTACTAATATTATCAATATGATTGCGTTTGAGTTTCTTAAAATCGTCATCATTGCCAACTTGATAGCCTGGCCGATAAGTTATTTTATTATTGAAAAATGGCTTTCTACTTTCCCATATAAAGTTACCGTTAATATCACTGTCTTCTTTGCAGCAGGAATACTCACTCTTCTTATCTCCTTTATCACAATCAGTTATACAGTTATCAAAAGTGCTAAAGCAAATCCCATTGAAAGTTTAAACTACGAATAGCATATTGTTTTCTTTGATTGCATTCGCTATATTGTCCATAAAGTCCATTGTGTCCATATAGTTTGTTGTAAGATTGCTTAAATTTTTCTCCTTCTGGCACATTTCCCGGCAGCTAGATCGTTGCCGTTTTCAGATTTTATTACTAAATCGAGTATTTCTATCTCTCCATTTTTTATATTTTCAAGTTGCCTCAGTTGCTTCTTTAGTTCAGGTTTATCAAAATCTTTATCGTGGCAGGAAAGTATAATAAATTCAGGAGAATTAGTTAAAAGATCATGCACAGATTTCATCAATTCCGGTAAATCTCTGCTTATCTTCCAGATTCCTCCTTTTTTACTGCGACCAAAAGCAGGAGGATCAAGGATTTCTATAATTCTAATAGACTCTGAAAGATGTATCTTTTTCTTTTTTCCACTTGCCTTTTTTCTTATTGCAAAAAAATGATCTGTGAATGTGAGCTTTTTTGTATGATACTAATGCTCTGGTGAAGTCTGACTCAAAGATTATTGAAACGATTTGTGGCTGGCTGTATATATCTGGTTTTCCTGACCATGAGAATCCTTCTATACTTATGTATTTTTTAATAAAACTCATTCTATTTATCAAATCTTCGTCATCTATTCCCGATCTGGACAGATAAACTAGCAAATCCTTTGTGATCTGTTTATCGAGGAAAATGATCTCTTTTTTAATATGAGGCTCTGGATGAAAATCTGTTAACACTATCTTATCATTGATTCTATAACTTGGTTTTATTGTGCCAGCAATTGAAGAATAACGGTCTGGCACAATTCTTATTTTATTGGTCAATATGATTTCTATTTCACCTTCTATTGAATGATACTTGCTGCCCTGCTTTTTACGATATTTATACAATTTGGGATATACTTGTGAAAAAAGCAGATATGCTTCTCTTTCGTAATCTTCACCATCAAGCCTGGTTTCAGGAGAATTCTTCATCTGCCAGTTTGAAAATAACTCAGTAAGACGGGCAGGGTCATTATCAATATAAGCAGCTTCAAGACTGTCAGCTGCTCTGCTCTGTTGCAGATACAATTCCGATTTACTGCTATCGAGCACCATTATCAAAGACTCATTAAACATCTCCCAATCAGGGAAATAGGATTTGGATCCAGCCAGGACGATTTTCTGGTTATCAATAAGAGCGTAGCCTTCGGTTTTAAAGCAAAAATCCGTAAACAGTTCAAAATTAAACTCACCATTAGGAGAAACTATTGATAGAGCATCTCTTAATTCTGAATTAGTGAATACAATTTCCTTTTGTAGCTCTGCACCTTCTTTACTTCCTTCGTAAGTTATATAACCTTCAAAATCATAAATAATACACTTATCACTTCTTGGCTTGCTAAGAATTACCCTGTTTTTTTCAATTTTCATTTCATAATATCTTTCTTCATATATATTTATTATCATTTCCTGGTGATAAAAGACCCAATCATCTTTAAAAGAATATCTCATAATGCCTTTCTTATTCTTATAAAAGATGTAGATGTCTGTTTTATCAAAATATATCTCCCAGCTATCACAAGGATCTCTGCTATCCAATTCCGTTTCTAAGATAAGTCTTTCTTCTGTTCTGGAAAGTTCATTGCCTATTGTATAAAGGGATAACCTGTCTTGTTTCCTTGTGATAACATGTTTTTGACCATCTTTCTCAAAACGGAAACGGTCTGGGCCAAGAATGGTTAGTTGATCTAATATTTCTCCCTGCTTATTTATATAAGTAAATTTGCTGTTTGACCTGTTAATGGTCAAAAAGCCATCCTGATAAGGGAAAAATTCAGAAACCCATAATTTTTTGCTTATTTTCACTTTGGACTGCAGATCAAGTTGCTGATCAAATTCATAGAGAAAAAGATCATCCTTGTTATTTCCAAAAGCATAAATAGTAGAATCCTGTATTAACACAGCACCATACTCATATATTTCATTATCAATAAAATATAATGGTTGGGCTGATTCAGCCGCAAAAAGAGATGACAGCATCAGCAATATAACAATAATCAGTGCAATTCTCATGATTTATTCCTCAATTCATTTTCCCTGACAAATTAATAAATATATTTCCCAATATTACAAGCAAAACACTGTTGAATAATAGCAATAGCACCCTTCATAATTGAACATCATAAAGCCAACCCTACCAAGGTCAATGAACCATATGTAATGGTATTACTTTGCTCAACCATTCAAGCTACCTCCATTTTGGTGAAGACTTATATTATCACAAGTCATTAAATCTATTCTCGAAAGACTGCTTTCTCTTGTCAATTAAATTGAACTAACAAGTAATTCTTGTAAGTTTTATAATTTTTAGATTTATAGTGTGATGTAAGATAGATTAAACAAAGCAGCTTAAATTCTTCTCCACCTGGCACATTTCCCGGCAGCTAGATCGTTGCCGTACTCAGATTTTATAACTAAATCCAGTGTTTCAATTTCCCCATTTATATTTTTAAGTTGCATAAGTTGCTTCTTTAGTTCAGGTTTATCAAAATTCTTATCGTGGCAGGAAAGTATAATAAATTCAGGAGAGGTTGTTAAAAGATCATTCACAAATTTCATCAGTTCCGGTAAATCTCTGCTTATCTTCCAGATTCCTCCTTTTTTACTGCGACCAAAAGCAGGAGGATCAAGGATTATCCCGTCATATCGAACGCCACGTTTTTGTTCCCTTTTTAGAAAGGTTCTTATATCATCGATTATCCAGCGAATACTTAGATTTTCCTTACCACAAAGTTTTGCATTTTTTTTTGCCCAGTTCACGCTGCTGGAAGCTGCATCAATATGGGTTACACTATTTGTGGGGGTAGAGGCAATTAAAGTTGCTGCTCCAGTGTAAGCAAATCCATTTAATATATGTATTTCTCTATTAGAATTTTCCACAATATCTTCCAGCCATAGCCAATTTACCATCTGTTCAGGAAAAATGCCAATCTGACCGTTAGGAGAAAGTTTCAGATTAAATGAAATATCGTTAAAGACAAAATCTGGTAGCTTTTTATCCGTAATAATTCTCCATTTAGCTTGCTTGGGTTCATATCTGGCACTGTAGTTTTCCCAAATTTCAATACCTAACTTACGTTTCCAATTAGCTTGCGGTGCAGGTCTGCGTATAATGAATTCATCAACCTGTTCCAATTTTTCATATTCACCACAATCTAATAACTTATAATTACATCTTACTATATTTTTCATAACTGAGCAATTCCAAAAGGATGATTATTTGTAAAGTCAAAAATTGAATAATTAGCGCCACATAGTTATCCTACTGGTTTGATTTGATTTCAATCAATATTTTTCCTATGAGACGATCAATTTGTTTTCTATGATCAGCCCAATCAGCGTAATCAGTGTTCTATTTCTTATTTCAGGACTTCTCACTTCTCCCCTTCTCCCCTTCTCCCCTTCTCCACTTCTCCTCTTCCCCTCTTCCCCCCTTCGCTCCCTGATTACATTACACATTTAATTTTACATTTTACATTTTACTTTTTCAATTATTCTCCCCTTCTCACTTCTCCCCTCTTCAATTTTACAT
>Ga0207996_1000720_pt1 | contig 27342 bp, 22 predicted proteins | sample AntAceMetag02UKG_FD_184773 | JGI IMG/M metagenome (GOLD analysis project Ga0207996, IMG submission 184773) | Saline lake microbial communities from Ace Lake, Antarctica - Antarctic Ace Lake Metagenome 02UKG (SPAdes) (version 2) | ecosystem: Environmental > Aquatic > Non-marine Saline and...
GTGGATAAGTTGAACAACAGACCAAGAAAATGTCTTAACTTCAAAACGCCCTATGAAGCGTTTGAAAGCTTAACAGGCGTTAATGTCCAAAAAATAATGGGCTATGCACTTATCACTTGAATTCAGGTAATATGCAGCACGTTTATTAACAGAGAACCTTACGATCAAATTTGTGTACTAACGAGGTGTTTATGCCGGAATCCAACGATGTGCGGATGACCTTAAATTATATACTTGATAACAGTGTTGAACGATATGAAGATCTTCCGGCTATTGGAATGGCCGCAGAAGAAGCCCTGACATATAGGGAATTTTATGAGGGAATCATAGCGCTCGGCCACCATCTTAGTAAAGAAGGGGTCAAAAAAGGCGACCGGGTTGCCATTTTATCTGAGAATTCACCACACTGGGGAATGGCCTATTTTGCCATTGTGCGAATAGGGGCAATTGCTGTCCCCATACTTCCTGATCTGCCCGAGGCTGATGTTCACCATATTCTGAATGAGATGGAGGTTCCCATCCTCTTTGTGTCCCATCGTCAAATTGAGAAGATTTACGAGTTAAATCAAAAGTCATTGAAGAGGATTGTCACCCTCGATGATTCGGGCGCAACACAGGATGTGGTCGATGTTACCTTTTTTTCCGACTATCTTGAAGAGGCCAGGGCCGCAAAGAAAGCTGCGGATGAGAATGGAAAAGAACTGAGTTTTGCCGATGTGGCTGAAGATGATCTTGCCTCTATCCTCTATACTTCCGGAACTTCCGGTTACTCAAAAGCTGTGATGCTCAGTCATAAGAATCTGACAGCGAATGCCTACAGTGCAGCGACCATGATACAGGTTGACAGCGGGAACGTTTTTCTCTCTGTCCTGCCCATGTCTCATACCTATGAGTTTACTCTTGGATTTATTACGCCTCTGATTAAGGGCTGTAAGATTGCCTACGCCGGGAAGACTCCGACCCCTGCTATTCTTCAGAAACTCTGTAAGCATGAAAAGCCCAAGGTCATGTTTGCAGTGCCGCTCATTATGGAGAAAATTTATAAAAAACGAGTGTTACCGCAGATTGAAAAAAGTCGTTTGCTCTCTCTGCTTTGTCGCTTTTCCTTTGGCCGGAAATTTGTCTATAAAAAAATAGGTGCAAAGCTCCTGGCGTTCTTTGGGGGCAATCTTGAACTTATGGGAATAGGCGGTGCGGCCTTAAATCCTGATGTTGAAAAATTCCTGAAAGAAGCTGGATTTCCCTATTTGATCGGCTATGGCTTGACCGAATCCGCTCCTCTTCTCGCCGGCGGTCCTGTGGGGGATTCTACCATTGCCATCGGCTCAACGGGAAAACCCTTCCCAGGAGTTCACGTCAAGATTGTCAATCCTGATCCTGAGAGTGGCGTAGGTGAGATTTACGGTTGCGGCCCCAATATCATGCAGGGCTATTATGGCGACCCCGATGCTTCTGCAGAAGCACTTACCGAAGATGGCTGGCTTATCACCGGTGATCTTGGCTCGTTTGATGATGCCGGAAATCTCCATATCCGCGGACGCTCTAAAAATGTTATCGTTATGGCCAATGGGGAAAATGTCTATCCTGAGCCCATTGAACATAAAATTAATTCATATTCATGGGTGGTTGAGTCGCTGGTCGTTGAAAATAACGGTAAGCTTGATGCTTGGGTATATCCGGATTATGAGTTTATTGATGAGATGACCGGGGGACAATCCCGGGTTGAGCGTCGAGAGTACATCGATAATTTGAGCGAGACGCTGAGAAAAGAAGTAAATAAACAGGTGTCCGCTGCATCTCGTCTGATGCGGATAGTGGAGAGACGGGAACCTTTTATTAAGACTGCGACGCATAAAATTAAACGATACCTGTATAGTGGTAACTGATAAGTACACTTTATATTAATTACTTGATCCGTCAATCCATTTACGGAATGATTGGAAACACAATTCTTTCAAAGGAGAGGGAAAAAACAATGACTAAGAGAATTTCCGTATTGGCTTTAAGTTCCATGCTGATTGCCGGGTCTGCCATGGCCTCAGGATATCGTATTCCTGAACAGTCTGTTGATTCGGTGGCCAAAGCTGGTGCCAATGTTGCCTCAGCAAATCAGGCTGATGCTGCTTATTATAATCCTGCTAACATGGCCTGGTTAAAGAAAGATGCATGGCTGTTTGAAGGTGCTCTGACCTATATTAATCTGCCATCTATCAGCTATGATGATAATCGTAGTTCTCTTATGGATGGTAGCTCCAAGACTGAGAATTTTCTTCTTCCCACCTTTTTTCTTGTGTCACCAGACTTCAATAATTTTCGTTTCGGTATTTCAGCGATTGCTCCATTTGGCCTCTCGAAACGCTGGGAACAGCCTTTCCCCCGCGGTACTGCAGAAGAGTATACTCTCAATGTTTATGAATTGAACCCCACCGTATCCTATACCATTGGTGATATGTTCTCACTTGCCGGTGGTGTCCGTATGATCTACAGCACAGCGGAGGTGTCCAATTATGCAGTGCAGTCCAGTGGAGTGATGTTTAACCGCAGTTTGGACGGTGATGCAATGGACTGGGGGTACAATCTGGCAGCTTCCGCTCGTCCCAATGAAGACATGAACATATCAGTGACCTATCGTTCAAATGTTGATCTGGGGCTTGATGGTGATGTAACAATGGGAACAAATACTCCTTCAGCCTTTGTTATGGAGACAGGCGGGGCTGTTGATCTTCCGGCTCCTGCTGTATTGAGTCTTTCCATGGCCTACACTTTCGGTCCTGCCACCATTGACTTAACCTGGGATAGAACCTTCTGGTCAGAATATGAGAGCATTGAGCTTGATTATTCAAGCCCTATTGACCATCCGGTATTGGATGCAGCTTATACCCCGGCTATTCCTAAAAACTGGGATGATTCCAATGGCTACCGTATCGGCCTTTCCTATGTGTTGAATCAAGATGTTACTCTGATGGCTGGTTTTGCCTATGATGAGACCCCCATCCCGGATGAGACCCTTGGTTTTGAACTTCCTGGAAGTAATGCCTGGCTTTACTCTTTAGGTGTTCGTTATCGTGTAAGTGAAATTATGGAAATTGGAGTAGGATATCTGTATGACTATAAAGAAAGTCGAACCGTTGTTAATGGTAGCCCCACTACTGGAATTAATGGTGAATTTACCGATGCTGCTGCGCATATGTTGAGCCTTGGGCTGAGTTACGATTTTTAGTGCTCTCCTGCTTATTATGTAACGTAGAAATGATTTGCTAGTTTTTTTAGCCCCCTGCTGACTTTTGTTGGCAGGGGCTTTTTTGTATCAGAAAGAGTATGTGGGTGTTTGGAATTTATGCGTATTTTGAAGACAGCTTTTATATCTCTACTGCTGTTCAGCACAGCATTGCTTGCAGCACGATTTCTCTTTCTTGATCAGAGTACCGTATTTCTCCTGCAACAATTGGGAGTCGATGATGTAAGTGTTCATGGGGTAAGCATCGACTCCAGACAGGTTTGCGTCGATAAGATGGCAGCTGTTCTAAAGTTATCAGATGATGATATTGTTTATGCTGAAATGCATAATGTCTCTTTCCAATATGACTTACAGCAGCTCGTAAGAACAGGAAAAGGACGATTTCTTGTCATCGAGACGATGGATGTCACGCTGACTCGAATAAACAGAAAGGAGGAAAACAAGGCAGTACATATTCCGAAACAGATTGTACTACTCAAAGAGAGTTTGCGCGCTCGACTTCCCCTGGAAAAGTTAACAATTAAACAGCTCCAGTTTCATGGCGATTTTCCAGCTCAGCTTCTTGATAAAGACGTTCAGCTAAATGGTGATCTAAGGCAGTTAGCACTGAGTGCTACTCTTACGATACAGCTATCTGCAGAAGCACGCCTTGCTGTGAAATTGCAAAGGCCTGATTCTGTTCATGCCACAGCAACGCTTGTGTTTCATAACGTAAATAGGGAAGAAGCTGAAGTTGTTTTGGAATTGACCCCTGAAAGCGTGTCTGGAAAGACTGATCTGGATTTGAAAACAATACATAATCTGTCCTTTGAAGGTGATACCAAAAGTCCGTTTTTAAATAGTGACGGCTTGTTGTCAGTCAGCCTGAATATCCCGCTGACAGGCGATGACAAAACAGCTTCAGCAAAGGTAGATTTGGCAGAATTTAAAGTGAAAGGGCTAAGTACTTCGTTTATTGGAGGGCAGTTTGCTGGAAGGATAACGGATAGCGGTATTGTTCTTGATCGGGAGTCAAAGGTTGTGGCCCAACACATTCATTTTGGCACAACGGACATCAAAGAACTCTCTTTTGATATTGCCGGGGACTATGCACAGGTAAAAAATGAGATACTGCTCCATTTATCCGATCAGCAAAAAATTGAGATAAGGGGATTGACCACAGGAAAACTGCTATTTTCAAATTTTAATCTGCAGATGCAGGATTCCCTTCAGATCACCATTGACACAGATAAAAAAGACTGGTCAGTGGTTGATAATGTTTTGCATTCCAGCAGATTGCAGATACAGGAAGATAGCCGCAGCATTGACTGTTCCCCTATCAATTGCAGTTTTACCGGTTTGACAAGATCATTTTTTGACAGTGGCTTACTTTTAGAGGTTCAGACTCCCGCTGCTGTACTTTCCAATGCGGTGCAGAGTATGCCATTAGAGGAGATCTCTGGAACCATGCAGTTAAAACAAAATACTGTTAGAGGGAAATTGCAGCTTGCACCACGGGACGTCGATGGCAGAGTCGATGTGACGTTTGAACATGACATTGTATCCTCCAGCGGAAAAGTTGATTTTAGGACAGAAACGAGCTTGGAACTGGGCCCGGAAGAGAGCACACTTTCCAGTCTCGTTACTTCCTGGCAATACCCATTTGATCTGGATGGCGGGAACTTGTCATTCAGGGGCACTGGAAGTTGGAGTGCATCTGCTCCCATACAGGTATCCGTATTTGTGGACCTTAGTGGTGGCGGTGGTTACTGTAACAGTTCTTATTTGAAGGACTGGATTTAAGACAGGACCTGACTGTTTTACCAGAGCTTGTTTCAAAAACTACAGGGAGACTGGCTTTGCAACATCTTATTGGCGGGATTGATGTGTATGATATTCGAGCTGAAATGACTATGAGGCCATCTAAAACAGGAAAATTGCCTCTGTTACAAATTGATGATTTCAATGCTTCACTCTTTGATGGAACAGTCAAAGCTTCACCTGTTAAGTATGATCTGAACCACCCAGACAGCAACTTTGTTGTAGATATTAACGAATGTAACTATTCACCGAAATTGAGTTTGAGCCGGAATTGCATAACGAATACGCTGGTAGGAAACTGGGGACATGACCCAATTCGTCTTTGTCTTTTGAATTGGGATCGTGTACCCAGTTTCAGGATAAATATTGTGTCGTTCAATAGCATGGTGAATAGTTACATTCAAGTTACTTATTATTCCTGCCTTAGCTTCAGTTCTCAGCCTAAACGGCTTAGGCAGGCATGTTTTGCGTAACGTCAGACTCCTACCCTATAACAGAATATTCCGGGCAAAGGCAATAACCGGCATAATCATCTTTGACAGTATTCCTGAAAAGGCCAAAACCATAATAATGACAAATCCATAGCGTTCAATTGATGCGTAGGAACGTGCCATCTCAGGAGGAAGAATACCTGCTAGAATTTTACTTCCGTCCAGTGGCGGGATGGGAAGAAAGTTAAAGATACAGAGTACCAGATTGATCCAGACAGATGCCATCAATACTTCATTCAACGGAACCAGAATAGCTTCTGCAATGGGTGAATAGGGGATGGTCGCAGCGATGAACCAGACAATCTTGGTCAAGATTGCGCTGATGATTGCCAGGGCCAGGTTCACAGCAGGTCCCGCCAGAGCAACCCACAGCATATCCTTACGTGGGTCTTTGAAATAGTTTGGATTAACAGGGACCGGTTTTGCCCAGCCAATTTTAATAATAAAAAATGCCAGTGTCCCCAGGGGATCAAGGTGTTTTAATGGATTCAGGGTTAGGCGGCCCTCATTTTTAGCTGTGGGATCGCCAAAACGGTAGGCAACGTAGCCGTGGGCAAACTCGTGGAAGGTCAGTGCCAGGAGGATTGGTGGTGCCAGGATAATTATTTGAAGAATGATATCGTTCATAGTGCTTCTGTTTCCAATGATAAATTAAAGGTGAGGCCTAAAAGTAATCACTGACGAGTAAAGACGCAAGGAAGTGAAGCGACACTAAAGCGGGATCTGCCTGAAATTCAGGTTTTGATGCTGAAGGAACAGAAAGCCTGAAGGCGCATGTAATATTGTCCTTCTTTCAGCCTGTTTTTTTGTAACAGGAGTTCAGGAATAAGCTACTAATGGCTACAAATTTCACCACAGTCCTACAATTCCTGTCCTTTTCGTTTCTTTTCAAGATTTTGAAACACTCGGCTAAGTAGCATGGTCACAAGACAGGCCATGGCCAGTCGGCTGATGACTATGACCCAGTAGTTTGCCCCAAAAAGAACAAAAATAAGCGGGTCTTCGAGGAGAGAATGACAGATCATAAGAAAAGTCCCGATGAAAAAGATATCTTTTTTCTTGAGGTTTCCTGACTCAGCCTCTTTAAACAGAATTCCGGCACCATAGGTTATCCCCAGAAGCTGTCCTGTAAGCAATGAAAATGAGGTTTGTACCCGTTGACCATAGTTTGTTATGAATTTTGTTCGCTTAATTGCATCCATCAGAAAGATAACAAGGGTGATGAGGATTATTATCTTTGCTGACAGGATTGCCGCATTTGCTAGGGAGTGGAGAAGCATGTCGGGGATGCTCGAGTATGAAGCAAGTTGTATCTCTTTTCCGCTCCCCTCTCCCGTGAAAAATGTAGCAGGCAGAAAAAAGAGAGGCAGGGTGGTGAGAAAGGCCATGGATATGCGCAGAGTAGTGGAGTAGAGAAAGCTTATACCCAGCTTTTTCATGATACTGTTTTCCACCGGGAGACTATGGCAGACGCCAAGGAAGACACCAAGAATCGTCCATTCATAGGAACTTAGACCTAATGGTGCGGCAAACGCTACTGCGGCATAAATATTGAGAAAAACTCCAGCGCAGATTGCCATTGCTGTCTCTACGGGAAGTTGTAGAATGCTGGTAACCGGAGAAAAAAGAATGCTTACCGGTCGCAGGAGATCAAAGTAGAGAAGGATATCGGCAAGAATATAAAACGGAATTACCAGTTTCAGGATGAGAATAGCACTGGCAAATGATGCTTTAAGGCTTTCGCGTAAATGGTTTGGCATAGTAGCTTCGTGTATACGGTATATTGGTTTCGTCCGCAATGATTTTTCTTCCTTGACGATAAAGTAACTGCCTAATACATTAAACAATATTGTAACTATTCAGAAGCACCCCATCTTCGTCCATTTCGGAGTCTTCGCTTACCTAGCCCGCTTACATATAACTTCATATGCTACGCAGGCTAGGTAAGCGAAGACTCCGAAATAAACGAATATGAGGCACTCCTGAATAGTTAGAACTCAGAAGTTAGGGTAATATCGTGCCCCTCTGAAGTTAAACGATATTGTTAATTTTGTGTGTTAGTGGGTTAAAGATTTAGGTGAGTATCAGCTAAAGTGAGGATCTTTGTGAGTAATAGGTGGTTACAGATTTTTCTGTTTGTCTTTTTATTTTGTTTTCCCGCTCAGTTGCATGCTGAAAATATCGGGAAACTGGAAGTTTTTGTTTCCGTTCCACCTCAAAAGTGGCTTTGTGAACAACTTGGAGGTGATCACCTTGTAATCCATCTACTGATTGCTAAAGGTCAGGAACCCCATGCCTTTGAACCCTCTCCCAGACAAATTCAAGCCCTTTCCAGATCCAGAGTGTTCTTTACTGCCGGTATGGAATTTGAGCATGAAATAAGCCGGCGTCTCCAAACGGGAGCACCCTCTCTGCAAATAATAGATACCAGCAAGAATATAGAAAAAATTCACATGGAAGGAGCTGCTCAGGAACATAATCATAGGGAAGTGCTTGACCCTCATGTCTGGCTGTCTCCACCAAATCTAAAGAGTATGGCCGGGATTATTGCCATGGCCCTAGTCCATGAAGATCCAGAGAATAAAAGAGAGTATGAAACGAATCTGGTAAAACTGAATCTTCAGTTGGACGACCTTGATCGGGTCATTATGGAAGAGCTAAATCCATTACGGGGATCTTCTTTCTTTGTCTTTCATCCAGCATTTGGCTATTTTGCCCATCACTATCATTTGCAGCAGGTTGCGGTGGAAACGGGAGGGAAAGCTCCCACCCCGAAACAGCTTTTTGCGCTTATTCGAAAGGCGCAAACGGATGGAGTTAAGGTTATTTTCGTTCAGCCCCAGTTTGACCAAAGAAGTGCTGAAAAAATTGCAGCGGCCATTGGTGGCAAGGTTGTTAATCTTGATCCTCTTGCAGAAAATAGTGTCGAGAATATAAGGATCATGGCTAGCAAAATTACTGATGCTCTGACTGGTCAACACAAGTAATGGCTGTCGAAAAAATGAATACCAGTGCTATTTCCATTCGTGATCTTTCTTTTTCCTATGATACTCAGGTTGTACTTACCGACGTTAATTTGGAAATCCAAGCTCTTGATTCCATCTGTGTGGTTGGCCCAAATGGTGGCGGAAAATCAACTCTTATAAAATTGATTGTAGGACTCTTGAAACCAGACAGCGGTGATGTACGTGTCTTTGGTGAAAAACCGGAAGCTGCCCGGTTGGGAATTGGTTACGTTCCTCAGTATGCCAGATATGATCCGCAGTTTCCTATCTCGGTCTTTGAGGTGGTGTGTATGGGGCGCTTGAGTAACTCATGGACCGGATGGTATACCAGAGAAGACAGGGAACAGGTAATGGAATCTCTAAACCTTATAGGGCTTGCAGATATTGCTGCGCAACCATTCTCTGCCATTTCCGGGGGACAGCGACAGCGCGTACTTATTGCCAGAGCCCTGGCCTCCGAAGGAAACATTCTAATCCTTGATGAACCCACTGCCAATATTGATCATGAGTCGGAGTTGCAATTTTTTGATCTCCTGACTGAGTTGAACAAACGTATGACCATACTTATGGTGACCCATGAGGTTGGTTTTGCATCCACTTTTTTTAAGCGAATAGCATGTGTAAATAAACAGGTGGTGATTCATCCAACGAGTGCCCTTACGGGAGATCTTATTCGTGACATGTATGGTGGAGATCTGCAGATGATTCGCCACGATCACTGTTGTGGAGTTGAGGGACATCAGCATGATTGAGTTTCTGGCAGCACTCACTGATCCCAATTTACCGTTTTTCCGTTATGCCTTGCTTACTGGAATCTTTGCCTCTATTCCCTTTGGTATTATAGGGACTTTTGTTGTTGTCCGCCGCATCAGTTATATTGCCGGGGCCATTGCTCACTGTGTACTTGGTGGAATTGGTTTTGGTCTGTACCTGGAAAAGGCGGTGGGCATTACCTGGTTTGGGCCCATGCAGGGGGCAGTCTTGGTGGCATTGCTTGCAGCAGTCATTTTGGCGCTTGTCAGTCGTTATGCTGCTGAGCGTGAGGATAGTGTGATTGGTGCTCTCTGGGCGGTTGGTATGGCGACGGGACTGCTTTTTATTGCGAAAACTCCTGGGTATGTCGATCCCATGAGTTACCTTTTCGGGAATATCCTCCTCGTCTCAAAACAGGACTTTATCTTTGTCTTGGCACTTGATGTCCTTGTATTGGGACTCGTCACTCTGTTTTATAATAAATTTCTGGCAGTGTGTTTTGACGAAGAATTTGCCCGGTTGCGGGGTGTTCATACCGGCTGGATGTATTTGCTGCTATTGTGCTTGGCAGCGCTTACCATTGTTCTCTTGGTACGAGTAGTCGGGATTGTTATGGTGATTGCTTTACTTACCCTACCGGCTGCTGTTGCAGGAAATATGTCAGGAAATATCAGGCAGATGATGCTATTGGCAGTTCTTCTCTGTGCAAGCTTTGTAGTGCTGGGCCTTGGAGTGAGTTATAACCTTGATTTACCAAGTGGGCCGGTAATTATTGTTATTGCGGCTCTTGTGTATCTGCTGGTTTTGTTGGGTGCTAAATTGAGAAAAAACTTCTCCTGATAGTGATTTTACTGCTCATAGTTTTCTGGAAGACCAGGCTTTGCTATGTATCATTCTGGAATCAATAAACCTGTTATATCGAGGGATTATTGAGTTGTACAGACCCGGTGAGCTGTATAAGGAATGATTTTGATTGTGCTGATATTTCCATAAATTCCACACCATATCTACCATCATTTGCCGACCGGACAATGACTACTTCAGACAGTTTAAAAACCTTAGTAATCGAAAATTTAACATGCATTCTGTCGCCAACCTTATGGCAGGTGTTGCAAACCATGAGAAATCCACCGGGACTAATGTTGCATATTACTCCATTACTGTTTTTACTGGAATTGAGATCCTGCTGCGCATTCTATAACACGCAAGTCCGGTAAGACCCGCTCCAAAGAGCAGCATGGTGGCTGGCTCCGGTACTGGTGCGACGACGCCGCCACCTATAACATCATTTGCGCAATAGGGAGCATAGGCGACAAAGAAACCGTTGTCTATGGAAAAACCTTTGTAAAAATCATAGCTGATTATTGATTCATAGCCATCGTTAGCAAAAGTGTAGGATGTCACAAATGTAGATGTGTATTTTTTATTAATACTGCTGAGGAAATCTTTGTCAATACCGTCTGGATTTCCATCTCGTCCTCCCGAATCTACAGTGGTGTAATTATAGCCGTCTAGGACTCTGTAAAGTCCGTTATCAGGGACATCTCCCGTGACATGGTCAACATTGTCAGTACCGCCATCATGGACAAAGTAATTCCAGTCATCCCACGAGCTGTTGTTGCTACTGTCCCATGAAGTATTGATAAAGAGTGAGTCAAAAAGTATTCGTGTATCGCTAAGCAGGAGAATGTCAATTTTTGTGAGTAAATTATTTTCTACGGTGACCAGCATTTTATCGACTCTGGGATTGTTGATCTCATCTTGAGTGTCATATGATGAGTTTGAGTATCCAGGCCAGTTGATCCAGCTGTCTTCAATAGTGTAAACCGTCGCCACAGCATTGGTGGCAAACAGGAAAATGGTACAGGATAAAACACTAGATATTATATCGAAAGTTTTCCGCATGGTTCTTCTCCAAGGTTAGAAATGACTACTTGTAGTAATTGTTCCTAATAGGAGCAGGTTTTGAATCTTTTGTATATAGTCCGAATGACTATTTGTTGTGTGGATAGTAGGATAACTGTCATACGACATCAGGATACTGGGTGGCTTTTGATAGTGATTGTTTGTTTTTATAAGGAAAAAGAACGGGATGATAGGTGAGTCAAGATGCTTTGTGAGGAGACACCTTTTTTAATATTTTCAGGGGGACTGGGTAGAATGGTACAGCAAGAGAAAGTCTTGTTGAGATCTGAAATTTATTGGGGAAAGTGATTCAAAAGGAACTCTTTCTCATCTTCTCTACTCTCAAGAAGTCCATCCAAACGCGCATCTGTAAGAGCTGAAAACATCTTTCTGAATTCCTGTCCGGGAATATAACCAAATTTCTTTAGATCTTCACCATTCAGTAATGGTTGAATACTTCGAAGCGAAGTGACATAGAGGGATACTGTCTTCTTAATTTCTTTTTTCCTGGCGATGGCCATCAGGTACAGTAAACCATCGTTTGAAAGAGGCTCCAGCATTTGACGGATAATACTGTTCTGTTCGGGGATTCGGACATAGAGTTTGTTGGCCAGTTCGTCGGCAGTGAGTTTCTGGATGATCAGCTCCCGGCAAACCTGATCATGAATCTGAAAACGTTCACAGAATGTTTCAATCTGTCTAGGGCGAGATCTGGCCATGATGGCAAGGAGATAAGTACGCCAGGGTTCAATGGGTTCATCAAGATAGAGAAGGTGAAACCAGGAGATGGCTTGCTGGGCCTGTCTGAGGATATGCAGGAAGCGACGGTCGGTTTTGAGGTTTGGTAGCAGGTCTGGCCAGAGGAATTGGAATAGCTCAAAATCTGCTAGTCGCCTGATGGCAAGAATGGGATTTTCTTCTGCAAAAATGTGTTGCAGCTCGGTGAATAATCGTGGATTGTTTGTCTGGCCGAAGAGATCCATCTTCACCGCTCCGCGAATCAGCCGTTCGGTATGTTTGGCAATCTTAAAATCCATTCGCTTTTCAAAACGTACAGCTCGTAAAATACGGCTGGGGTCTTCTACGAAACTGAGGTTGTGGAGCACTTTTATCAATTTGTCTTTGAGATCATTCTGACAGCTGAAAAAGTCGATTAGCCTCCCGAATTGGGCTGGGTTAAGCTGTAGTGCCATGGCGTTGATACTGAAATCACGTCGATAGAGATCGAGTTTGATGGATGAAAGTTCAACCGTGGGAAGTGCCGCCGGATATTCATAGTATTCTAGTCTTGCCGTGGCCACATCAATCTTGAATCCGTTGGCGAGGGTGATGTTGGCGGTGATAAAACGATCGTGGGTTCGGACACGGCCGCCCAGCTTTTTAACAAGCTGTTTTGCAAAAATAATCCCGTCACCCTCCACCACAATATCAAGATCCAGGTTCTTTTGTTTTTGGAGCAGGTCACGAACAAATCCACCGACTGCATAGGCCTGGAATTCAGAGCTATCGGCAACTTCTCCTATTGTTCTCAGGAGAATGATCAGGTCCCGATCGAGGGTTTCACTCATGAGTTGGAGAACATTTTTATTTCTTTGCGGGGTCGTACTGTCGTCCTCACGTCCGAGATCCTGGGGCAAGTGGCCGGGGTCATTGATCAGCATATTGAGGAGATCTGTTCTTGTGATAACTCCCTCAAGGCGCTGTTCATGGATAATGGGGATCAGACGTTGTCTGCGCTCAATAATCAGTTCCTCTATGTCGGCAAGAGTTGCACTGAGTGGAAGTACTTCGATGTCTGTCGTCATATAATCACTCACCGGAAAAGAGCCGAGATTGTGGTGGATGGCCTTTTCAACGACTCTGCGTGAGATGGTTCCGACAATTTTTTCTGGCGCTGGTAATGACGACATTGTCTCGGAACTGGTATCTGTAACGATCGGTAGCACGGTGATATTGTAGCGGGTAAGAAGGGTGTTCGCTTCGAATATTGAAGTATTTCCAGGAATTGAAATAACAGGTTGGGAGAGCATTTCCCTGGCAATGGCCTGCGGTTTGATGTGTTTGTGGAGGCTGCGAATCAGTTTTTCCTGGGCCTCAATCAGGGTCATATTCAGCAGGGTTGCAGATGCTGCAGAGGCATGGCCGCCACCGTTGAAATCCCTGGCAATGGCTCCGGTGTTGACTTCAATGATACGGGACCTTGCAATAAGGTAGATACGGCCTTCCATACAGACCAGAGCAAAGAGACAGTCGAGGTTTTCCATCACCATAAAGCGACGAACGATGAGTGAAAAATCATCTTCATATTTTTCGAGAGTGAGGTTTGTGACAACAACCTTAACACTTGAAATCATATAGCTCTTCGCGGTCTTGGTTAGCTCATGTATCAGATTGACCTGGCGGGCAGTGAGGTCATAGGAGAGAAATTGCGAAATAATGTCCAGCTGGGCGCCACTTTTTAACAGCCAAGCGACGGCAAAGAGATCCTCGGGGGTGCTGGTTAGGTGAGTGAGAGACCCGGTATCCTCATAAATACCAAGTCCGAAAATGGTGGCTTCTTCCCGGCTGATATGGATATTCTTTTCTTGTAATATCTGGCAGATAACCGTTGCTGTTGCCCCGACTTGGGCAATTGCTTCAAGGCTGCCTTTCATGTCATCGACGGTGTCAGGGTGATGGTCGTAAAGATGAAGGTTCAGCCTCGGATTACTAAGGCATTTTGCAAATGCACCTATACGAGCCTTTTGTCTGGTATCTACTACTATGAGGGTGTCTACCTGATTCAGGTCAATATGTTTGAGTTTAGCAAAATCATAGCGATGCTGGATCGTTTCGCTGATGAAGCGTCGGACGTTTTTCTCCTGGGAGCCAGGGAAGGCCATCACCGCATCGGGATAGAGTTTCTGTACTGCTATCATGGAGGCGAGGCCATCAAAGTCCGCATTCATATGGGTGGTGATGACTTTCATACTTTACTATCTACTATCCGCTATCCACTGTCAACTAAGAGCTTATCCGGGAATGGTCTTTTTCCCAAACGCTTCATTATTTGTCAAAATTTTCTTTACGCTTCGATTCAGAGAAAAAATCTCATTAATGGACAGGGACGAATGAATCCTCAGCCACGAGGGTGAAACTTGTGGTGGATGGATTTGAGCCTTCCCTCATCCACATGGGTGTAGATCTGGGTGGTGGTGATGTCGGAATGGCCAAGCATCATTTGTACGGAACGCAGATCGGCACCATGTGAGAGCAGGTGGGTGGCAAAGGAATGGCGGAGGCTGTGCGGTGAGACTTCTTCTCTGATCCCGGCAGCCCGTGCAGCTTCTTTAATAATCTGCCAGAATCGTAGGCGTGTCATCCCTTTGCCACGATTAGTGACAAAAAGAATATTGCTGCGTTTTCCTTTAAGGATTAAAGGACGGGATGAGTCGAGGTAGGATTCAATGGCCTCTTTTGCGGGAATGCCAAAAGGAATGAGCCGTTCCTTGTCGCCTTTTCCAAGAACCCGGATAAAACAGGATGACATATTGCAGCTGGTAAGCGCCAAAGTGACCAGTTCCGTGACCCGTAAACCGGTAGAATAAAGGAGTTGCAGCATGGCATAGTTGCGTTGCAGCAGTGGCGTCGACATCGGTGGTGGGCTCAATAGACGGTTTACCTGCTCGATGGATAATCCCTTGGGGAGGCCTGGGCTACTTTTAGGGCTTGTTATATTGCTGAAAGGGTTGCTTGGGAGTAGATTTGTGGCATGCAGGTATGAAAAAAAACTTTTTAATGCCGATATTCTTCTAGCATTACTACGATGCGAAATTTTTCTGTCACGGCACTGTTCCAGAAAACTGTGAATTGTTTTGGAGGTGATTTGCTGCAGGGATTTCTTTTTTGTTAGCAGAAAGAGCAGGAAAAAATGAATGTCAGCGTCGTAGGCGGCTATGGTATTTTCTGCAAAGCGTTTCTCGGTGATCAAATAATGGAGAAAAAGCTCTTTTGCAGAAATGAACTCTTGTGGGAGGGATTTTCTGGCGATGACTGAGTAGGATGGAAAATATAAAACGCCCGTTACATATTGATGTAATGGGCGTTAGTGAAACAATGCTGTTGTAAACTCAGTCGCGCCTGATACGATTAAACTTGCGGAGTTTACGACGAGCTTCAGCCTGTTTGCGACGTTTTTCTACACTTGGTTTTTCGTAGTGTTCACGACGTTTCAGTTCTCTTTTGATTCCATCGATCTGCAGTTTCTTTTTCAGTTGCCTGATGGCATACTCGAGATCTCCACGAACTTCAACTTCTATCATTTGGGGCTCCGTTATCAACAATATTTATGAGAAATCCAGAAACACGATGTTCCAGATTTTCATTACAATAAAAAAAAGTCACGACAATAATCTTCTTTATATAAGAAAAACTTTTGCGTCTGTCAATGGATTTTTCATATGGGTGTTGATGTGCTGTGCTGGTCGACAGCTGGGAAAATTTTCCCAGGATTCATAATATTGTTTTTATCAAACAGTTGCTTCAGCTGACGCATTACGGTGATGCTGGTTTTGCTCAACTCCATTGAGATATAGGGGGATTTGGTTATCCCTACTCCGTGTTCCCCCGAGAGGGTGCCATCCATGCTGAGAACTTTTTTGAAAAGTGCGGCTTTAGCGTTCAAGGATTTCTGAGTTTCTGCTGGGGAGTCGCTTGCAGCCATGATGTTGATATGGATATTTCCGTCACCGGCGTGGCCAAAGGTGAGTATGGAGATTTCGAGTTTCTCTGCAAGGTCTTCACAGAAGGTTACCAGCTCAGGAATGAGGCTTCTCGGGACAACAACGTCCTCGCTGGTTTTGTATGGACTGAGTTTCTGGGTTGCAGGAGAAATGGAGCGTCTGGCTTTCCATATTTCCTGAATTTCATTCTCCGTTGCAGCCTGTTTCAAAGTGCAATGGCTCTCCGTTGCAACTAAACGTTTTAGGTGCTCAGACTGTTCCTGTACCCCGTCTCTGCTACCGTCAATCTCAATGATAAGCATGGCTTGGATATCATCCTGTAATGGGGAGGGTAAGATGTCCGAGACAATCTGGAGTGCAGTTCTGTCCATATATTCAAGAGTACAGGGGAGAATGTTGTGTTGCAGGAGTGTGGCTACAAATTCCGTTGCCTGTTGCAGGGAGGTGGAGCTTAGGAGGAATGTTTCTTTGTGCTCGGGCAGGGGCAGGAGTCTGGTGATGATTTTAGTGATAATGCCGAGGGTGCCTTCCGAGCCAATAAAGAGACGGGTGAGGTCGTAGCCCACGACACCCTTTTCTGTACGGGTTCCGGTGGTAAGAATTTCGCCGTTTGCGAGCACGACTTCAAGGCCTATGATGGAATCTTTGGTTACTCCATATTTGATAGCAGACGGACCTCCTGCGCATTCTGCAACATTGCCCCCGATTGTACAGAATTTTAGGCTTGCAGGGTCAGGGGCATACATGAGCTTGTGTTTTTGCAGGCTCTGTTGAAAGGTTCCGGTGACGACACCTGGTTCGACGATGGCAATCTGGTTTTCAGTGTCAATTTCAAGGATGCGATTGAGGCGCATACAACTGAGTACAATGCCGCCCTGCACAGGGAGGGAACCACCGGTTGTTCCACTGCCGGCACCTCGGGCCACAATTGGGACACGATACCTGTTCGCTAGTTTTGCAAGGGCTGACACCTGTTCCACCGTGTCGGGGTGAACCACCACGTCCGGAAGAAACGTCTGTTTGCTGTTGTCGTAGGAGTAGCAGTGCAGTTCTTCAATTTCTCTGCTGCAGTGCTTGGAACCCACGATAGCATTGATTTCCTGAAAAATAGTATTGTCCATTGGTACCTGTTTCTGTGCATCTGTTGTAGGGAAAAATAAGAGATCTTGTTTTGATTTCTATTGTTATTACGATGTAACTTGTATGATGATTTATTGAGTTTGAGTCGGAATTGCATAGCGAATACGCTGGTAGGAAACTGGGGACATGGCCCAATTCGTCTTTGTCTTTTTAATTGGGATCGTGTCCACCAGTTTCCGGATAAATATTGTGCTGTTCAATAGCATGGTGAATAGTTACCTTCCGATAAGGTGTGTAGGCTGAAGGAGGGATTGCATCACGGCAACCTTCAGTCTTTCAGTGTCTTCAGCCTCTATAGATTATATTACTCAGGAGCAGAAAAAAAAACAGTAAGGAATTGCTGGCGATTGTGGAATTTCCATTGTTCATGGGGTAAAGTAGAGTTGGTGTTGAGCAAAATAGTTGATGGTTCAAAATTGAGGAATGTATTGTGACAAAGAAGATTCGTGTGGCGCTCCTTGCAGGCGGGGCATCGGGAGAACGTGAGGTGTCTCTGGCAGGGGCAGCAGGTTTTGAAAATGCCATAGATCGTAATAAATATGACTTGCGTCGTTATGATACAAAGACCGATCTGAGCCAGCTCGCTATGGATGCCGCTGACATTGATGTTGCCTTTATTCTTCTCCATGGAACCTATGGTGAGGATGGGACAGTTCAGGGGTATCTCGATCTACTCGGTATTCCCTACCAGGGGTCAGGAGTTCTTGGCAGTGCCCTGGCAATGGACAAAAATATGGCCAAAATTCTGTATCGTTTGCATGGCCTCCCCGTCGCTGACTGGGAGATGGCGCGACCTGAAGGTACTGATAATCCAGAACGACTTCTTGAAACCCTAAGTTTCCCACTGGTTATTAAGCCGATTCGTGAGGGATCCAGTCTTGGTATGAGCGTGGCCGAGAATATTGAGGAGCTTCAAAGGGGAATTGAAATCGCCTACGAGCATGACTCCGATGTGATGGTGGAGCAGTTTATACGTGGCAGGGAAATCACCGTTGGAGTGCTGGGAAATGAGCATCTGACAGCGCTTCCTCTGATAGAAATTATTCCCGGAGATGAATATCAGTTTTTTGACTATACCGCCAAGTATAAAAAAGGAGCTTCCAAGGAAATCTGTCCGGCCGATGTGGATGAGAGTGTTGCTGTGCTGGCAAAGGAATATGCTGTGGCGGCCCACAGGGCTTTACAGCTGCGAGGGTATTCAAGAACGGATCTGATGCTCTCTCCAGATGGGACTCTGTATCTGCTGGAGACCAATACTATCCCAGGTATGACCCCTACAAGTCTGCTGCCTCAAGCTGCAAGTGAATTTGGCTTAGATTTCACAAAGCTTATTGATACGCTCTTAGAGCTTGCATTGCAGAAAAATTGATGGCGTCGTAAAAAGGTATCAAGCTGTCTTTCCTTCAGCTTAAACACCTTTGGCCTATATATCTTGTCTTGATAGCGAAAGAAATTAAAGATTGTTTCGAAGTCTACGCTTATCTCGTAGTTTTTACACCCCTCAAGGTATTAATGACTTTCAAGGAAGCAGCGCATGTGGTCGCTGCGTGTCGGATGTCTGAGGCGTTTCAATGCCTCCTGCTCAATCTGGCGAATTCGTTCCCGTGAGACGTTGAATTGTTTGCCAACCTCGTCAAGGGTGCACTCGCACCTTCCGCCAAGTCCAAAACGAAGGCGTAGTACCTGAGCCTCTCTGCTACTCAATGTTTCAAGAATGGTTTCTACCTGTTTATGGAGATCAGAGTTTATGGCAATATCGTCGGGGAGGCTGGCCTTGTCGTTTGTAATGAGCCCCATCAGGTTTTGACTGTTTGCACCAACGGGAGCTTCAAGTGATGCCGGTTCCATGCCAGTCTCGATTATGGCGAGCATTTTGTCATGGTCCATATGGGTGTTTTGGGATAATTCCGTCATTGTTGGTTTTCTGCCAAGTTGCTTGCGCAATCCGCTGAAGGTCTTGTTGAAATGGTTGCAAGAGACAAGAAAGTGGGCGGGAAGTTTAATAGTCCTGGTCTTTTCCGGTATAGCTCTGGTGATTGCCTGTCGTATCCACCAGGAGGCATAGGTGGAAAATCGTCTTCCGGTGTTGTGGTCGAAGCGGAAAACTGCCCGCATTAAGCCAATGCATCCTTCCTGGATAAGGTCGGCCAGACTGAGTCCCCTGTCAGTATACCTTTTGGCAATTGAGCATACGAGCCGCAGGTTGGCTGTGATGATTATGTCTTTTGCTTTTTCGATTTCATGGGCCAGTATTTTGAATTGCTCACAGAGGTAATGCGTTCCGTCGTCGTGGGGGTATTTATCACAGGTGGACTGCAAGGTATTGATTATATGATCGAGTCGACGTTTTCCTGGCTTGATGGGGTTATCTTTTTTCTCCCAGGCTTCGACTGTTTTCTGTAGTTGCGTTATTTTAGAAGATGAGGATTCGATTTCTTTAACACTTTGGATGATGGTGGAAAAATTATCCCGAATTGTTTTTGTATATCTGATTTCATCTTCGTGGCTGAGGAGCTTTGCGGACTGGAGTTGTTGGGCCACTAGGGAAGGTGGCTGTCTGTTGTGCCCGAATTGACTGTCAGATGGTGGAGCTGTGACCAATACTGTTTTTGAGAAAGTGCTGTCGGATATCTGTGGCATTATGTGATCCTGTCTGTGGATAATGTGTAATTGCGAACTTTTTTATAAGAGTAGCAAAAATTGTACCTGAAACTTAATGCTTTCGCGATTTCTAATTATTTCATTGCTTTGTCGTGCTTTTTTGATGTTTGTTGTTTGGGGCTTGGTGTGTGTGTGTCAGAATACTGACAACTTCGTTTCCTTGAAATTGCTGTGTGTAATTATTCGTGTCACTTTTTTGTGTGTTGTTTTCAGTACCTCCTGTTAAGGGAGACAAAAAACGTATGATTATCCTTCGTATCAGATCTTATTTGCGTAAAAAATGAAAAGGTGTAAATATAGTTATCGGTCGTAAATGAAGTTTTCGTTTTCTTTGTAAGAGTGAGAATATAACTATTATGGAATCGGTAAAAACACTTTCGTTGCTTCAACAGCGCCTCACTCATGTGAGTAGCAGTTGGTCAGTTGATGAGTATAACTCATTAATAACATTTTACATTCGTCTGCTTCCGAAGTTGATGCAGGTGGAGCGCTGCACTATTTTCTTAAAGGAACCCGATACGGACTCATTGTTGTCGATGTATGGGACAGGACTTGAATCCAACGTGATTGAAGCTCCCCTGGAAGGAAGTATTGTCGGTCGAGTTATGGCCGGGGGGAAGAGTGTTATTGAGAATAATCTTCGGGCAAAAAATGGATATCACCATGAGGCCGATGAGCAAACAGGGTTTCATAGCCGTAATACGCTTTGTACACCCATACATAATGTTTCCAGCAATGAAGTGCTTGGAGTTATACAGGTTTTAAACAGCATGGAGAGTGAATCCTTTGATGGCGAGCAGCTAAAGGAGCTTGAGGAAATTGCTGGTTACATGTCGATTTCCATTGAATCTATCCTGCTGAAGAAGAAAATTGCGACCATCGCCCGGGAGTTTGACAGTGAAGTCACTCGTCTGGAATTCGATGCTGTTCTCGATGGGCGTTTTATCGCCGAGAGTCCTGTTATGCGAGAGGTTCTTGATCTTGTGATGGTTCTTCGAGATACTCCTGTGAATGTTTTAATTCAGGGAGAGAATGGCACCGGTAAAGAGCTTGTAGCAAAGATGATCCATGGAAATGCCGGGAAAGATGGCCGTCCCTTTGTTCCGGTTAACTGTGCCTGTCTGCCAGAAGCACTGGTTGAAAGTGAGTTTTTCGGTCATGAAAAGGGTGCCTTTACCGGCGCTGACAGAAGTCGAAAAGGACGTTTTGAAGAGGCGAAGGGAGGTGTTCTGTTTCTTGATGAAATTGGGGAGATGCCACTGATGGTACAACCTAAATTTTTGAGGGCAATTCAGGAACAGGAAAGGTCAAGGCTTGGTAGCAGCGTCATAATTCCCTATGATGTACGTCTTATCTCTGCCACGAATCGCAACTTGGCCAAAGAAGTTGAAAAGGGTGGCTTTCGTGAGGATCTGTTCTTCAGGCTTTTTTCGGTGGAAATAGAAATCCCACCTTTACGGGAAAGAAGAGAGGATATTCTTCCCCTCGCCCTTTCTTTTCTTGAAGATACCAACCTTAAATTTAAGAAGAATATAGCTGGGTTTAGTCCTGACTTGCTGGCACTTCTTGAAGAGTACCCCTGGCCGGGAAATGTTCGCCAGTTGCTAAAAGAAGTGGAACGACTGGTGGCACTCACACGAGACGATCTTATTATGCAGGTTGCAACCTGTTCCCGCGAATTACTAGCCTTTTCCAGGACGAATTATGTTGGAGAACCGATTGCTGCCAGTGATGGTTACTCCCTGCCGGATCAGGTGAAAGCCCTTGAAAAACGACTTATCCATAAGGCCATGAAAAAGGCAACCGGAAATAAGACCCAGGCTTCCAGGCTTTTAAATATCACCCGGCAGGGCTTGTTGAAAAAAATTAAACGATATAAACTGGATGTGTGATTGTTCTGCCCCCTGAATGTCTACTTATTTGTTCTCCGCATTATTCATTGTTGTTCACGATTACCACTGAAATTCTGCTTTGTCGGAGATCAGGAGGTTGGAATATCCGTATTTTAACTCATCTCCGTCAAAAGTCCTCGCCCATTCTGTCACTTGCGGAGGGACGTCTGGGGCTGGTTTGTCGAAAACTACCAGGATCACTTTCTCAGGTCTGGAAAGAACTATATATCAACTCTATCAGCTGGATTGCAGTGATAATCAAACTAGTGTTTCTGTCTTGCTATTTTCCTTCCAGGATGAGAGGATAAATAGATGCTGATTTGAGTTTTTTTGCATTTTTTCGGCGTGAAGTAAATACAAATTCATAGGTAACTATTCACCATGTTATTGAACGGCACAATATCTATCCGAAATAGGGGGACACGATCCTAATTCAAAAGACAAAGACGAATTGGGTCATGTCCCCAGCTTCCTACCAGCGTATTCGTTATGCACTTATCACTTGAATTCAGGGGTTGTTAAAATGTCTTTTTTTTAATTCAAACATTTTTTTATCCTGCTGTTCCTTCCGCTAGTTCTCAGTGGCTGCGATGCTAATGAACATCCATTCAAAGACTCTGTTCAAAAAAAGGAAATGCTTATTTATTGTGGTGCAACAATGCTCCAACCAATTATGGAGCTTGCTGCAATCCTGGAAAAAGAAAAGAACTGCTCAGTGAAAATCAGTTATGGGGGCTCCGGGTATTTGAAAAAGTCTGTTGAGGTAAACAGGATTGGGGATCTGTTTATTCCTGGGAGTATTTCTTATTTACACAGTTTGCAAAAAAACGGATTGGTGACAAGAGTCATTGATATTGGTCATATGGAAATTGCTATCTTTGTGCGCAAGGGCAATCCGAAAAATGTCCATGCTGAGTTGCGACAACTGCTTCGTTCCGATTTGAAAATTGTTATCGGAACTGATAATGCTAGTGCAGTTGGAAAAGAAACACGTTCTATTTTACAGCAGCAGGAAATTTATCAAGATGTTCTTGCAAAAGCCCTTTATCTGACAACCGACCCCAAGGGGTTGGAGCAGAGTCTGCGAAGGGAGGAAGCCGACGCTGTTCTGAACTGGCGGGCTGTGGCACATAGAAATGATAATTTCTTGTATATGGAAGAAGTTCGTTTACCTGCGACCCAGGTTGGGCAGAAAATACTTGCTATTGGGCTACTGGCAGGCAGCAAAAATCCCGAACTTACTCGTGCTTTTCTTGAACTTGCTGCTTCTAGTATCGGCAAAGAAATCTTCTCACGCTATGGATTATAAACCATCATGAAAGAATCGATTATCCGTCAGGTGTTCTTTTTGATCGTTGTAGTTATTCTGAATATGGTCATCATCTCTCTGGTGCATGGATATATGCAAAGAAGAATTTCTTTTCTACAGCACCTTACGGAAAACGAACTGGTCAAAGTTGAGCTGAGTTATCTTTCTCATGAAAACTTACAAGACCTTCGGCTTGTTTCAGGATCTGTTTTTTAGTCGTAACACCACTGAAGTTGAATTTGTTTTTAAGAACATCACTCAAAAGATTGGAAAGTTGTCTGATATTCTCGAGGTTATCGAATACGGCGGCAGCATGAGTCATACTTATGAGGTGAATTTTGGTGGTAAAGAGAATGTGATGCGCACATTTTCCTATCAAAATTATTACCCCAATCGCATAAATATAGAGGTCCTGGATATCCGGGCTAAGATTGTCGAACTTATAGAATATGCAAAGGATTACAGGGAATTAGTAGAGATTTCAGTCACGTATGGTGATAGGGAGGCTTCAACAGGACTGCAGTATAAGGAGCTCCTTATATATTACAAACAGATTGCCCCATTTTTTGCTCGGCTCATGGAAAATTCCTACAGCATTTATTTCGATGCTCAGGCGGAAATGCAAAAACTGACTCAGGTTAAGGAGAGTATAAGGGGCATTTTTATCCAACGTCTCATCATAGCCAGGATAGTTGTATTCTTTTTGATTGTTGCTTGTGGCTGGGTGATTATTCGGAATATTTCAGAGATCCTTAGAGAGAGGAAAACCACTCAGGATGCTTTGCGAGCTAGTCATGAAAATCTCGAACAGGCAGTACTTGAACGTACTGGGGAATTACAGCAGCAGATTGTTGTTCGACAAGAGGCGGAGGAAGAACAGCGTAAGCAGGCTGATTTTCTAAAAACCGTTATCGATTCTTTAAGTCATCCGTTCTATGTACTCGATGTGGAGACTTATAAAATTGAGATGCTTAACAAGGCTGCATACGGACTGGGACCTGATAATGCTTCGTTCTGTTACGCCCTGACTCACAAGCGAACAACTCCCTGTGACGGAAAAGATCATCCCTGTCCGGTTGCAGAGGTCCTGGCTACAAAACAGCCTGTCACTATGGAACATATTCATTACGATCAGCATGGCAAACAGATATATGTGGAAATTCATGGTTATCCCATCTTTGATGGAGATGGAAAGTTACGCCATATGATTGAGTATAGCCTGGATATAACGGGGAAAAAAAATGCAGAAAAGAAGCTTGAGGAAAATAATAAAAATTTGGAAATACTTGTTCGAAAACGTACCCGGCGTCTTGAGGAAGAGGTTTTGCAGCGTGAACAACTACAGCTTGTGGTTGAGCAGAACCCAAACAGTATTGTAATTACAAACCTTGAGGGAGATATTGAGTATGTAAATAAGCAATTCGAAGAAGTTACCGGCTACACACGGGAAGAGGCGGTGGGGAAGAATCCAAGAATACTAAACAGTGGCCTCACTTCTCCCGAAATATTTGCTGACATGTGGGAGACTTTACAGCGGGCAGAAGTCTGGCATGGTCAGTTTATAAATAAGTCAAAGAACGAAGAAATCTATTATGAAAATGTCGTTCTTGCTCCATTGAAAAATGAAAAAGGCGAGATTACCCACTATGTGGCTGTTAAAGAAAATATAACAAAATTAAGAGAGGCACAACAGGCAGCCGAGGCTTCCAATATTGCAAAATCTAAATTCTTATCGCGAATGAGCCATGAACTGCGAACTCCTTTGAACGCAATTAACGGCTTTTCCCAGCTTCTTTTGAGAAGCAACAAAAAGCATACACTTGATGAACGGCAAACTCAGCAGGTGATTCAGATAAATACAGCCGGGCTCCATTTACTTGAGCTTATCAATGGAATACTTGATTTATCCCGAATTGACTCTGGTCATTTAACCCTGTACCTGGAACCGATTGTTGTGGCGGATGCAGTAAATGCTTGTGTCACTCTGGTCACTTCTCTTGCAGAGGAATCAGGGATAACAATAAACCTCGATGCAGATATCGTCAATTTGCCTCATATGCAAGCTGCATCTGACTCGCTTGAAACAGATTTTACTCAATTTATTGTCCAATGCTATAAAATATAATCGCCCTGACGGCTCTGTGACCGTGATCGGAAAGATAAAGGGGAAGGTGATATGCATCGAGGTTGTCGATAGTGGCATCGGAATCTCGGGTGAGAAAATGAAAGATCTGTTTGTACCTTTTTCCCGGCTTGGCCAGGATGATTCGGGTATTGAAGGAACGGGAATAGGACTGACCATCACTAAGGAGCTTGTTGGACTGATGCATGGCACCCTTGAGGTTAAAAGTGAAGTTGGGGTAGGATCTGTGTTCAGTGTGAGAATTCCAATGACAGAAGATCTTGCAGAACAAAATAAATTAAGCTTCGCTGATACAGCAGATGGAAGTAAAACCAGTCTTGAGCAGAAGGCTACCCTGCTCTATATAGAAGCTAACCCTAGTAATATTCAACTGATGCGTGATATTGTCGAGCAATGGCCGGGGGTGTCACTGGTTGTCAGAAAGAATGCCATAAAGGGAATCAAGGCAGCTGTTATGCTGGGGCCGGATCTTATTTTTATGGATCTGCACCTTCCGGGAATGACTGGTCAGGCGGCTTTTGCAGAGTTGCAAATGAATCCGAAAACGACGAAAATTCCTGTGATTGCATTGAGTTCCGATGCCATGCCGGCCACGATGCAGGCGTGTCTTGATATGGGGTTTGTATCTTATTTGACAAAACCTATTGAGATTGAGAGTTTGGAGTCGGAGATAGAGAAGTGTCTACATGGTTGAGAGGAAACATGGATACCGCAATAAAAAAATCAAATATTCTGATAGTCGACGCTAATACAGCAAATATTGCCCTGCTGGAAAATATCCTTGAAGATGCGGGGTATGATGAATTTACGTCCACGACAGATCCACGTACGGTGCTTTCTCTATGCATGGAAGAAGAGTTTGATTTGATCCTGCTCGATATTCGTATGCCTCATATGAGTGGTCTTGAGGTTATGGAAGTCCTGGCAAAAGAGTTCCCTGCGGGTTATTATTTACCAATTCTTGTGCTTACCGCTCAACTTGATCAAGAAACTCGCCAAAAAGCACTGGCATTCGGTGCCAAGGATTTTTTAACGAAACCTTTTCAGCATTGGGAAGCCCTGCTTCGTATCAGGAATCAGCTTGAAACGCGTTATTTTTATAAACGGCAAATACTTCGTGCTGACATTCTGGAGCGTGAGGTGGCTAAACGTACCGAAGAGATCCTTTCAGTGCAGCTGGAAATTGTCCGTCGTCTTGGGATGGCCGGCGAATTTCGTGACAATGAAACGGGAGCTCATGTCATTCGAATGAGTCGGGTATCCGAGGTTATTGCTCGTGGTGCCGGACTGGATGAAAAAACATGTGAGCTGATTCTCTATTCAAGTACCATGCATGATGTCGGAAAAATCGGTGTTCCTGACCGGATACTCCTTAAACCCGGAAAACTTGATAAAGAGGAATGGGAAATAATGAAAAGTCATGCGGATATCGGGGCCAGGATTATTGGAGATTATCCGGCTGATATTTTCTGGATGGCAGGTGTTATTGCCGCATCTCATCATGAAAAGTGGGATGGGAGTGGGTACCCGCAGGGGCTGAAAGGCGAGGCTATTCCCATATCTGCTCGAATTGCTGCCATCAGCGATGTCTTTGATGCGCTTCTGTCTGCGCGTCCCTATAAGGAGCCCTGGCCTCTAGATAAAGCATTGGCTGTAATGAAAGAAAACTCAGGGACTCATTTTGATCCAAAACTGCTTGATGTTTTTTTTGATCGACTTGATGGTATTCTTGAGATACGTGAGGCACTTCCTGACTGATCGGTGTTGGAATACTTCTACTACCATCCAGTATTTATCATCTGTTTTGAATCCATTCTTTGTCTGATGCCTGTTCGTCTGTTACTGGTTTGAATTGATGAGCAGATCAAATATTCACGAATTCAAAATCCCACGTTTGTTCACTTCTCTTTGTCTCCGTTCTGGTTATTTTGGGTCGTTTATGGTCAACTTGTTGCATCATGTAGCATTTTTTGCCAACTAAGGGAGTGTGGGGTTTGATAAGTATGCGACGTGGTCGTTAGTGTACCATTCTTTCTGTAAATTCAAATAAAGCTTGGCAGTAGCAGGCCATTGCTTATCCTTTCGGATTGCAATCATCACAAAACAATCAAAAGGAGAGAACAATGACCTGCCAAATAAAGAATACCCAATTTGACTTTGCAATGGAACTGTTGATTCAAAATGGCCTTGACGGTATTGCGGACAGTATCGCAATTATGATGAATTCCGCCATGCAGATAGAGCGATCCCGTTATTTACAGGCGGAACCATATGAACGAACAGG
>Ga0207996_1000721_pt1 | contig 27310 bp, 27 predicted proteins | sample AntAceMetag02UKG_FD_184773 | JGI IMG/M metagenome (GOLD analysis project Ga0207996, IMG submission 184773) | Saline lake microbial communities from Ace Lake, Antarctica - Antarctic Ace Lake Metagenome 02UKG (SPAdes) (version 2) | ecosystem: Environmental > Aquatic > Non-marine Saline and...
ATAACCCTGCGATTAAATCCTTTTATGATCGTTTAATGGGGAAAGGGAAGCATCATAATGTGGCAATGGTTGCTTGCATTAAAAAGTTATTACGGATTTTAAATGCTATGGCCCAAAATGGCACACCATGGCAAGAAAATTATGGGATTAAATAAACATAGAAAGGCAATTTTTTAGTTGATTTTCGACATAGTTGCTATTCAACGGGGCACAATATTACCCTAACTTCTGAGCTGTAGCTGTTCAGAGGCCCCGCATCTTCGTCTATTTCGAATAAAACTCCACAATTTCATGGATCAGTTCAGGAATCGTATGGGATTCTGGCTGAATATCAACCTTAAGCCCATTATCAGTTACTGTCTTTGCCGTAATTGGACCAATTGCAGCAATTGTCACCTCATGCATCAATCTTTTTAATTCCGAGTCACTATCAGCATCGACCATGGAAAGAAAATTTCGCACCGTCGAAGAACTGGTGAACGTAACCATGTCAACTTTTCCGGATCCAAGCTCTTCACGCAGCTGTTCGCGTTTACCTTCGGGGGAAACATTTTTATACACTGGAGCTACCATCACTTGGGCACCGGCCCCACGTAGAGTCTCAGGCAGTATTTCCCGTGCCTTTTCAGCCCTTGGAATTAAAACATTTCGTCCTTCAACTCCCTGATCTAGCAAGGATTCAGCCAGTCCCTCACCGGTAAACACCGTGGGAAGCAAATCAGCCCGCACCCCGTACTCAAGAAGAAGATCGGCAGTTGCCTTGCCAACAGCAGCAATGGCTGGCCCTCTCATAGCCCTTGCATCCATACCTTTTGCATAGAGACGTTCAAAAAAGTATTTCACCCCATTCAACGAAGTAAACAGAATCCAGTGGTACTCCTCGAGTCGCTCGAGTTCTTCATCGAGAACCTCATAGGATTCCATGGGTTCTATCTTGATAGTTGAATATTCAAGGCAGTTGCCGCCATTCTCTTCAAGGCCGGCCATGAGTTCCGAGGCCTGTTCTCTGGTTCTCGTGACCACAATCCGCTTCCCAAACAATGGCCGTTTCTCGAACCAGTCAATGGTCTCCCGCAGCTTGACAACTTCACCGACAATGATAAGTGCCGGCGGTTTTATTCCCGATTCACGAACGATATCGGTGATGGTCTCAAGGGTACCGACAACGGTACGTTGTTCGGGGGTGGATGCCCAGCGCACTACTGCCACGGGGGTTTTGGGATCGCGGCCATGACTGACGAGATTTTCAACAATAACGGGAAGATTCTTAATTCCCATATAGACGACTAGGGTACCAGCACCAGTGGCAAGTTTTGCCCAGTCAATATTGGAATCAGGCTTTGTGGGGTCTTCATGACCAGTGAGAAAGGCAACCGAGGCAGTATAGTCCCTATGAGTAATGGGGATTCCGGCATATGTGGCAGCAGCAGTAGCCGAAGTCACACCCGGCACAACCTCAAAATCAACACCTGACTTGGCAAGAACCTCGACCTCTTCCCCACCTCGCCCGAAAATGAAGGGATCGCCTCCTTTCAAACGAACAACGGTTTTCCCCATTTGAGCCCAATCAACCAACATCTGATTTATCTCTTCCTGAGTATGGGTATGCTTTACTCCACCCTTTTTCCCGGCATAGATAAGTTCTGCTTCTTTGGGAACATGCTTTAGAAGTTTAGGGCTTGCAAGATAGTCATACACCACGACCTCGGCCCTCTCGAGAAGGAACTTCCCTCTCACAGTAATCAGACCAGGATCACCGGGGCCTGCACCTACAAGGTACACTTTACCATTTCTTTTTTTACTCATAACGTATCCAGAAAAGACAAAAAACGTCTTATTTGTAGAGATTTATTTCTTATTCAATCGTTTTTTCCACTACCTACAGTACCGGCAACAACTAAAAACGGGCAATTGCAACAACACCTTAAGCATTCACTCACGATGTGCCTTTTTAGCAGTTTTCACTTAATTCATCAAGTAATGATGCAGCTAACAGGGGAATCATCAACTCGTGATGCCCTATAATATTATAGCCACGTCCGCCCGTTGCAGTTGGCCTGTTGACCACGTTCGTCAGGGTGCGGTAATGTTTCATAAAATCAAAATTAGCCGTTGTGAAGTCATTAACATGGTGACCAAGATTTCTCACCAGAGTCAGGGCCTTCAGAAATACCTCCGGCAGCAATACAGCAGATCCGACATTCAAATATGCTCCGCCCTGCAACTCGGAGACCTCTGAACAAAACAACCGGAAATCATGGTGCGAGGTTTTTCCAATATCTGCACCCGAGGCTGAAGGATGAATATGAATAATATCTGTCCCCATGGCAACATGGACTGTCACATGGATCCCGAGTCTTGCTGCAGTTGCCAGGAGACTTTTATCATTATGGGGAAAATCTCTGGTAAGGAGATATTCACCAACGGCCTGGCCCATGCCAATATCTTCCCTTGCTCCAAGTGATATCGCGCCGTTTAAAATCTCACCAGTCTCTTTGGCAGCGCCAAAGGCACCATCTCCGAGGACATCACCTACTTCTTCGGATGTGGATCCTGCCATGGCAATTTCAGCATCATGAATAATGCAGGCACCATTCATGGCTAGCCCAGTAATAATAGAACGCTCCATAAGATCGATAATCACCGGATTTAAACCGACCTTAATCACATGAGCGCCCATACCTACAATAATTGGCCGTCCTGCACGATGGGCTTTGGCAAGTCGATGTACAAGTTCAGGAAAATCAGAACCAAGAAGCTGTTTTGGCAGAGAGGCAATAAAATTACGGAGGGTAGCACCTTCCTTCAGAGGAGTTGCAAAATGCTCCACGGTAACCTTGGAATAACGATCATGAAGAGAATAGGTTTTCAGTCCATCAAAATTAAGGGGTTTATTCTTCACCAAAAATCTCCCTTTCCACAAGCTCGCAGAGCAGGTGCTCTACCCACAAATGTACTTCTTGAATATGTTGTGTCTTAACAGTGGGAACATTGAGAGTGATATCTGCAAGGCTCCCGAGCTCTCCGCCATCTCCTGCCAGACCGCCGGTAAGAACAGCTGTTCGCATACCAATTTCTATTGCGACTTCAATGGCCTTGATAACATTAACAGAAGAGCCGGATGTGGAAATCCCAAGTGCCAGATCTTCAGACTTCCCCAATGCCTGCATCTGTTTGGAAAAAATCTCATCAAAGGAAAAATCATTGCCAATGGATGTAATAATAGAGGTATCCGTGGTCAGGGCAATGGCCGCAAGAGGTCTTCTGTTGATCAGGAAACGATTCACAAACTCAGCCGCCATATGTTGAGCGTCCGCTGCACTTCCGCCATTTCCGAAAATCAGAATCTTTCCCCCCTGGCGAAGAGTTATTACCATCAGACACGCCAGGTCAATAAGTTTCTTACGGCTTTCCTTTACAAAGGCCTCTTGAGCCATCACCGAATTGATCAGCGCTTCAGAAACAATCTGTTCCATAAAATAGGTCCCATAAAATCAGTAGAAGTGAACAATTATGATAAATTTGTTCCTAATATGTAAATTATCCTGGACAAAAAAGCAAAAAAAATGGGTATCCCGCAATCTGCTGCGGAAATACCCATAGAGAAAAAGCCTATCAAGCAGACGGCTTATTCACACCCAAAACATCAATCCAATTGTGCAAGAATTGCTGCTGTTACTTCTTTAATAGCCATGGATCCGTCAACAGATACCACTTTGCTGTCGGTGCCTTTGAAATAATTTACTGCTGCCATGGTACCGGTGTTGGTATCATAGTAGATATCGTGACGCTTGTTGATAGCATCTTCGTCCTGATCATCAGCACGGGCACTCAGCTCACCGCCACAGACACGACAAACCAGTTTTCCATCTTTTTCAACGGGCTTGATAGCATCAAAAGCGATGTGATTAGGATGATTATTGTCATTGGCACAGAGACGACGGCCCATGATACGTTCTTTAGCGATCTCACGGTCGAGGAGAATCTCCATAACATAATCTATTTTCATTCCAGCTTCTTTCAAAGCACTGTCAAGGGCCTCAGCCTGCGCCAGAGAACGGGGAAAACCGTCAAGTAACCAGCCTTTTTCTTTGGATTTCGCCAAGGTCTCAAGAACCATGGGGATGGTGATGTCATCGGGAACCAGATCACCTGCTTCGATAAATGCCTTTGCTTTCATTCCAAGCTCGGTTCCACCCTTGATGTGCTCACGAAAGATAGCGCCGGACTCAATGTGGTTCATACCATATTTATCTTTTACAATAGCGCCCTGAGTTCCTTTACCACTTCCGTTTGGTCCAAATGCGAGAATGTTTACAGCCATGTTTGTCTCCTTTAGGCAAATTATATATGCTTTAGCACAGGCCGGAAATCACGTATACCGCCCATACCAATCTGAACGTGGTTGTGAATGAATGCTCACTCAAAAAATTCAATGGTCACCGTAATCGAAAAATGAAATTCTTTCTACTAAAATATCCGTGCTTAACGTTTTGACTTTCAGTGGGAAAGAGAGTATTTTCCGTCAGGTATTACGGTTTTCACAAACTCATCACACTAACTATAAACGCGACAACCATATTATGAAAAAAATTCAAGTTGGCCTTATTGGCTTTGGCACCGTGGGCAGCGGTCTTGCACAAACCCTCTACGAACAAAAAGAACGGCTGCTGAGAAAAGTCGGTACCGAGATTGTCCTTGCTCAGGTTGCAGACATCATGACCGATTCCCTGCCTGAACAATTTGCAGGAGTAAAGCTGACCAAAGACGCCAAGGATATCTTCACCAATCCCGATATCGATATTGTCGTGGAACTGATTGGCGGCATGGAGCCTGCTAGAACCTTTATGCTTGAGGCAATCAGGCATGGAAAGCATGTGGTCACAGCGAACAAGGCTCTTCTTTCTGTCCATGGGAAAGAAATTTTTGAAGCGGCAGTTGCTAACAATGTTGAAGTTGGGTTTGAGGCAAGTGTGGGAGGTGGAATACCCGTCATAAAATCCCTGAAAGAGGGGCTTGTTGCCAATCGCATCGAATCCATCATGGGAATCATGAACGGGACAGCCAACTATATACTCACCAGAATGACCGATGAAGGCGTACCCTTTGACGAAGTCCTGAAAGATGCTCAGGAACAGGGCTTTGCCGAAGCAGACCCCACCTATGACGTGGAAGGTATCGACACTGCCCATAAACTCGCCATTCTTATGACTATTGCCTATGGCAAACATGTCCATCTCGATGATATCAACACCGAAGGAATTTCCAATATCAAACCCATTGATATTGAGTTTGCCAAAGAGTTCGGATGCCGCATCAAACTGCTTGCCATCAGCCGTCACCACGGGAGTCACGTAGAAGCGCGTGTTCATCCAACCATGGTTCCCAATTCACACATGCTTGCCAATATCAATGGCGCTTATAACGCCATCCACTTTACGGGCGATACCGTGGGCAATGTTCTCCTCTACGGTCTCGGTGCCGGAATGATGCCAACGGGAAGTGCAGTTGCAGCCGACGTTGTGGATATTGGACGCAACATCCTCTGCAACTCAGTCAACCGGGTCCCCGCCCTCTCCTACCTGCCGCAAAATATTGGGAAACCCGCAATTACCCCCATGTCAGAACTAAGCGGTCCCTATTATTTTAGAATCACGGCCCTCGACAAACCAGGAGTCCTATCAACCATTTCCGGAATTTTCAGCAAACACGGCATCTCAATCAAATCAGTTATCCAGAAAAGTCGACATGAGCATGATCCTGTGGCCATTGTCATTCACAGCCATGTTGCAAATGAAGATGCCGTCCAAAAATGTATCGCAGAGATTGATGCCCTTGATATGTGTATCGAAAAAACAGTAAAAATCCGGATCCTGATGGATAACGAATAAACTTTTCCGTAAAATCACAGATGAAATACCTCATTCTCGTCGGTGATGGCATGGGAGACCTGCCATTACCGGAACTTGACAACCGTACTCCGCTGGATGCTACCTCAACGCCCGCGCTAGATACCCTCTGCCGGAAGGGAGAACTCTTTCTGACCTGTACAGTACCTGTTGGGTACCCCCCGGGATCCGATGTGGCAAACCTCTCCCTTCTTGGGTACAAACCCGAAAAATACTACACCGGACGAGCCCCCCTTGAAGCTGCCGCCATGAATATCAGTCTTGCATCGGACGAAACGGCCTTTCGCTGTAATCTCGTCACCCTGGACCGGGAAACAGAAGACGGTGTACGGATGATTGACTACTCCGCCGGACATATCAGCACTGAAGAATCACGACAGCTGCTGGAAGCACTTGAAACTGAATGCAGCAGTGACAGATTCCACTTCAAAGCAGGTATCAGTTATCGTCATATCCTTGTTGTAAAAGGCGATTACCCAAATTTTAACCCCGTACCACCCCATGATTTCATTGAAAAAGATGTCACAGCGCCCTGGCAGCGCTACATGGCCGACCCAAACTGGGAGGGGTTGCTGACAAATGCCTCTACAGTTCTTGCACGGCACCCCGTTAACAAAAAAAGGGTAGCCGCAGGACAGAATCCAGCAAATGGGATATGGCTCTGGGGCGAAGGCAAGCTACCATCAATGCCCACCTTCCACGAACGCTTTAACCTGACAGGGAGTCTTATTTCCGCCGTGGACCTCCTCAAAGGATTGGGAGTCATGGCTGGGCTTGACATCCTTAACATCCCAGGTGCCACAGGCTATATAGACACAAACTATAAAGGCAAGGCCGATGCAGCACTAAAGTGCCTGGAAACTCAGGATTTTGTCTTTGTCCACGTCGAGGCGCCCGACGAAGCAGGACACCAGGGACTACTTGCTGACAAATGCCAGGCCATTGAAGATTTTGATGGAAAAATCGTGGCCCCTATAGTTCAAGGGCTCCGGGATCGTGACGAAGATTTTCGAGTGATTGCTACCATGGACCACTACACACCGTTGTCACTCCGTACTCATATTGACACTCCCGTTCCCACTATCCTCTATGATTCCAGAGAACTGAATCCAGGAAGTGGGCGAAAGTTTTCAGAGGAGACCGGAAATGCAGCAGGAAAAACAGCAGGTGGCACCCTACCGGATGGTGAAACCATGCTGAAAAGACTGCTCCAGACCCAGTGATGACCGAGGCAATCCATCGCACCCCCTATCGTGTTATCTATGGTGATACCGACGCAGCTGCTGTGGTTTACAACGCCAACTACCTTCGTTTTTTCGAAATCGGACGTACCGAACTTATGCGGGAAAAGGTCTGCAGTTACCGTGAGATCGAAGCACTTGGACTCCTTCTTCCGGTCACCGAATGCTTTGTTCGCTACAAAGCCTTTGCTTGCTATGATGATCTACTGCAGATTGAAACAAAACTTGTCTGGATCAAAAAAGTCAGCTGCAAATTCTCCTATAGACTTCTGCGTAAAGAAACCGAATCGGGAAAAGAAACGCTGATAGCCAAAGGCTATACCGTCCATGCCGCCGTAAACAGGGAAGGAAAACTTAGCCCTCTACCCGCTGAGATAGTCCCTCGCCTTCTGGCACTTCTTCCACCGCCAGAAAGTAAATCACACACATCACAACAATGATGGTGATTTTTTCTTGACAGAAAGTAAACAACAGTCTATATTGGCCCTCGCAACGCGGGGTGGAGCAGTCTGGTAGCTCGTCGGGCTCATAACCCGAAGGTCAGAGGTTCAAATCCTCTCCCCGCTACCAAATACAAAAAGGACTTAAGGCATTTGCTTTAAGTCCTTTTTTTTGTTTTTACCCCAGACACCCTTTTACTGCCAACCAAACCGGCAATTTATTTCTAAGAAGACCAACCCACCATCAAGTGATTTCGGTTCTGGCAGCGTTATCGAGTAGATCACCTGGAAAACTACTTTCCTGAATCTCACTGTCGTGGTATAATCATTTCCGTTTTCTCCTACCCCCCTAACACTTTATGGTAACCATGGAATTTTTTCAAAAGTTTCTCTTGAATCCAGAATTTGCAGTTGAAAAATTTGATACGGAAATCTTGTTGTATGCCATGTCAAACACCACTGGCGTGTATCTCAACGAAACCGCTTATCTGGTATGGCAACTGTGTGCCCAGGAGCAAACAGGTGAGGAAATCATCGACCTTCTTGAAGAGAGGTACCCCCTCCAAAAGGCAACAATTCGTAAAGATGTTTGTGCTGCCCTCACCTCCTTTGTAGAGTGTGGAGCCTTGATTGACAGCAGTGATTAAATCAGGGAGTCGTGTCGTGGGATTTTGTGGCCACGCTGTCACTATTAATGCCTATGGGGCAGGAGCGGAGGCCATGATCGATTTCCTCTGTTGCGATCTCCCAGCAGACAGCGACGCGAGAGTACAGGCAAGTTACGACCTCATGTGTACCGGTGACGAACCGATGTTGTCATTGTGGCTGGAGGGAACGTGTATTTATTCAGGCAATTGCAAGTACGATCTTGCCTACGCCCTCATTAATGAAATTATCTATCAATGCATTGTAGACAACAGTGCCGGCCAGGCCATCCATGCGGCAGCCATTAGCTCTACTGCTGGAGCTGTCCTCCTCCCCGGGAAAAGTGGCTCCGGGAAAAGCACCCTGACCACATGGCTCGTCTCTAAAGGCTGCAATTATCTGACCGATGAACTGGTGCTTCTTGGAGAAGGTGAGCAACGCCTATATCCTTTCACCCGTCCCTTTTCCATCAAAAGCGGCTCTGCCGCTGTTCTGTCTTCATTACTAAAGTATGCCCCAAGCGAAATCCTCTCCGGTGTAAATGGCTTCATGCTGCCCCATCGTCTGGTCAATCCTCATTTTTCAGCCGTCTCTCCTGCTTTTTCACTTATTCTGTTCCCTAAGTATGAGGCTGGCGCTCCAACGTCGCTCATCCCATTACCGTCGGCTCTTGGATGTGCACAGCTCATGGAATGTTATGTAAATGCCAGGAATTTCCAAGACCATGGCATTGGTCAGCTAGCAGATTTCACAAGAAACACACCAGCATATCAACTGACGTATAGCAGTTTTACGGGTTTGTATGAGCTACTGAATGATTCCTTTTCAGAACTTTTCTCCTAGAAGAGCGGATGCCCCCTTCCATCCTTACTCTGTGCGCCCGGATAAAGTCCCATTCTCTTCAGCGCAGTCAGCTTCTCACAGCCTCTCATAACTTTCAGCAGTGGGATGATCTGCTGCACTTGGCCGAAAAACAGGGAATGGCCCCCCTCCTTCACATGCATCTCACCGCAGAACGAGAAGACCTTCCTGATACATTTCTTCGCGGACTCAGATTTTTATGCCTCCGTCATCAGCGAGCCAATGAACTTCTCACCAAAAGTCTTGGTTCTGTATTGTCTCTACTTGAAACGAAAGGTATTCCAAGTCTTGTTCTCAAGGGAGCTGCTCTCTGTCAGACGCTGTATCCAAAGATTGGTTTGCGCCCCATGCGTGATATAGACCTGTTTCTTGCCCAGGAAGATGTGGAGCACGTTCACCTCCTGCTACAACAGAAAGGGTTCCGAGTTGCCGATGATCTTCTTCCCGATCATTATTTCCACTTGCCACCACTCTTTCAAAATATTGATGGATTGGAAGTGTGTCTCGAACTGCACCATGGCCTTTTCCCGAAAGAGCCCCCATATTACAAGGCCCTGTCTTTTGCAGAATTACATAGGCACGCCCAATCCTTTGAGGTAGACGGAAGAGAGGCCTATGCCCTGGCAAATGAAGAAATGCTCTGGCACCTCTTTCAACATGGCTTTCATGCTCCTTTGACCTACGAGCCGTACAAATTGATATCAGCAGCTGATATCGTTGGCCTTGTCGAATCCCAGGTAGACACCCTTGATTGGGAGAAAATCAGGAAGGTTTACCCACAACTCTTCAGGGCATTACCTCTTTTCCACCATCTGACGCCATGGCATGACGCTGTACTAAGAAAGATCCCAAACGAAAAAAGAAGGCGGAGGAGCACACCTTCCGGGGCGGGTGATTCATACAAAGGATGGCCACGGTCAAGGTTTGGGAGACAGGAAGATAAGGGATTGGTGAAAACTTTGCAGAATACGATCCTCCCGAGTCGTTGGTGGCTAATGCTTTATTACAGCACCGGAGAGAGCATATTTTCCATCCTTTGGTGCCGGTTAATTCTTCACCCCCTCCATATTTTACGGTGGGTGAAGATGTATGGCATGGGCCTCTTGAGGGGAAAGAAAAGAGCTACGGATGAGGACTGATGGCGAAGAAAACGGGGATACGGATGCTCTGGTATGGGAAACCTACAGTGGAGTATCCGGCAGAGATATCTTTGTTGCTATGCCGGATACTCGAATATTAACGTGTTTATTTGTTATAGTACATGGTCACTGTGGCAGCAGGGCAACCAGGAGGGCCAAAGACTGAAGCTTTGCCTCCGTTATTTTCCTTGGATCCTGCAGGAAAATCTGTTCCACAAAAGTAGAAGGCCTGATTATAATTGCTACTGTCACCATCAGCCCCAAATGTAACTGCTGCGTCAGGGACGTGCAATTCTCCACAATTATCACTAAAGACAAACTTTACTGGCCCACCATAGCTTGCACCAGTCTGGTTTAACCAGGTGAAACGTTTGTTGTTTCCGGAAAGAGTCCTCAAAGTGTACACTTCGCTTGTATTGTAGTCGCCTGTCGCTGCAATCTCAGTGACGCTTGCTTCTGCAACTCCGCTTGTCTCTGCATGCGCGGGGAGGACAACCTGGCCCACAATGGGTCGAATCCATTTTTCCGGTACAACGGCGCAGCCCGCAAGAGCACCTATGCCTACGGCCATTTTTTTTATTACTTTTCGCCTGTTCTGGTTTTGGGGATGGTCAGCCGTACCACTTTGTTTTTGTTTGTTATCCTGCAAGATTACTCCCTTAAATAGGTTGAGTGAATGAGATAAGAAAAACTTTAAAAGATAAAAAACGGCCGGCTTTCCCAGCCATATTTCATTTTTCATACAAAATTAAACTACCTATAGCATAATCCCAGTGACTCATCCACAACTTTAGTGTACTTCCAGGCGGATAGCTCTCTTTTACACAACAAGCCCCTCAGCGCTAATCAGAATTGACCTATCCGTGCCAGCATAAACTCCCCATTCCATCCTTCATTCCCCGATTTTCAATTCGGCAATTGTCTATTTTTTTCAAAAGATTTTTGTTTCCTATTAATACATAAAAGAGATATGACACCGTTGCAAATATGGCGAGCAGAATCAGCTTTGGAACAATTTCCAGGAGGAGCGTGCAAAGGCGCTGAATTGTGGCTACAAGGTGTCATCTTCCGGTATCACCACCCGGAGCCGTGAAAGGACAAGACGACGGAATAAGGGAAAAGACGATCCCCAACAGACCAAGCATTCGAACAAAGCCACCAGTTCCTTTTCCCAGGCTGAGACGATCCATATCCTGGGCAACATCGTAGGGCACCTTGGCCGAGTTTGCAGTAAGCAAAATATCAAAGCGCCAATACAAAACATTAATAAAGCCTTCCAGCAATACCTGCAAATCACCGATGCTATGTCCGCTAACAATGCCTGTTTGTTGTTCTTGAGCAGGTGACGGTGACTCCTCTGCATCTGTAGATGTGCTCACTGCAGCACTATTACCACCCGCCATCAGGGCATGAACAGGCAATACTGCCCATGATCTATCCGTAACAACGGTCACCAATAGTGACAGAACAAGACACGTAAATACTACAATGCGAGAAATATATCGCAGGAAACAGATACAAGAGGCCATATCCGACAATCCAATTTGAATGATTACAAAGGGTACCTTTGTCCATGATATCACTCTAAAAACAAAAAGAAAGCTAAAGAACAAAACTTCAGGCATTCCCACTAAGGGCCTTGAAGAAAATATCGATGTCACATAGTATTGAGCAATCACTGCCAGTTTAGCAATTCCCGTAGACCATTGATTCCTTTATTATACATGGAGACCTAAATGAAACAATTAGCTGCTTCACTTGCCGCATTCTCCCTTGCTGTAACCTTAAGTGCTGGAATAGCCCAGGCAAGATCCATCTTTGTAAGCATTGGGACAGGTGGAATAACGGGAGTCTACTACCCAACCGGCGGGGCTATTGCCAAAATGGTCAACAAAAAGAGAACTGAATATGGTATTCGTGTAACCGTCGAATCTACCGATGGATCAATATCCAATATAAATGCAATTATGGCAGGAGATCTTGATTTTGCTGTGGTCCAATCCGACAGCCAATATCAGGCCATGAATGGCATGGCCGCATGGAAAAATAACGGGCCCCAGACGGAGTTACGAGCGGTCTTTTCCATTCACCCAGAAGCGGTTACCCTTGTTGCAGCCTCTGATTCCAGGATTAAAAATATCATTGACCTTAAGGGGAAAAAGGTGAACATCGGCAATATCGGCTCTGGACAACGCCATAACGCCATCGATGCTCTTAATACTGTTGGTATTAACTATGAGACTGACCTCAAAGCCGAAGCCTTTAAAGCTTCAGAAGCAGCTGGTCTGCTTCAGGACAATCACATTGATGCCTTTTTCTATACCGTTGGACACCCATCCGGGTCCATCAAAGAAGCGACCTCCGGTGCTCGTAAGGTTGTTATCGCTGATATCACCGGTGTTGAAAGTCTCCTTGAGGACTTCCCCTACTATACTAGGGCCACTATCCCTATAAAGCTCTACCCCGGAGCTCAAAACAAGAAAGACATAGAGACATTTGCCGTAAAAGCGACCCTGGTTACCTCAACAAAAGCACCCGACGATGTCGTCTATGCCATCACCAAGGAAGTCTTTGACAATCTGGAAGTCTTTAAAAAGCTGCACCCGGCTTTTGCAACGCTCACAAAAGAGAGCATGCTCACAGGTCTTTCTGCGCCAATTCATCCGGGTGCACTAAGATATTTCAAGGAAGTCGGACTCAAATAAGTAACAACGTTCCCACAAGAGAGTAAAGCGAGTTCTGCCCGCAACCCAGGTTTTGAGGCTGAAGGTTATCGCAATGCTGCCTTAGCTTCAGCCTAAACACCTTCGACCTATATACCCTTCCCCTCTCCAAATGCTGGATCAGCAAGGATGCATATGAAACGACTCATGGATTTATTCCTCAGCTTCACACAAAAAAACCACTCCACCAGCTATAAGATAGTATCCTTTTTCCCTGGAACTGTTGTATTTTTGATAATCACACCTCTCTTTCTGTTTTTTTTCTCTCGGTATCTCAGCCAGTTTGTCCCTATCACATGGCCAAAAGCCGTTGAAACCACCTTTGCTGGCATGGCCCTCTTCCTTGCCATACTTTTTATGATGTGGGGAACGCTCTCTCTGTGGATCCATGGCAAAGGGACTCCTGCCCCCATCGCTCCAACCAGAAACGTTGTTACCACCGGGGCATATGGATTTTGCCGAAATCCCATCGAACTTGGAACCAATCTCTACTTTTTTACCCTTGGCACCTGGCTGGATAGTTTGAACACAGGAATTCTCTGTATGATTTTTGGAATGCTACTGGGATATGGCTATATTAAAATTATCGAAGAGCGCGAACTTAGCCTGCGCTTTGGAAAAGAATATAAAGAGTACCTGACATCCTCCCCCCTGTTTCTCCCTGATTTTTTTAAATGGAGGCAGAAAAGACATGACTGAAATGCCACAAGAAAACATTTTTGTTGTAGGAGCCACCGGGTTTCTGGGACCAGTACTTGTTGAAGAGCTATCTCTTGCCGGATTTCAGGTTACCTGCGGAGTACGCAATTTAGAAAAAGCAGCCAGGCAACTCCCCTTCCCCGGCGTGACATTACTCAAAGTCGACCTCAACGCTGACCTTGACCCGAAAATATGGCTCAGCCGTCTTCAGAAACACAACATCGCCAGAGTCATAAACAATGTCGGAATCGCAAATTCTTTTGGAGGCCAATCGCTTGACAATGTGAATGTGCTGGCACCACTTGCCCTGTTTAAAGCCATGCAACAGCACCTGCAAACACTGGAACAGTCTGTACCCCTCCTCAATCTGCCAAGAGTTATTCAGATCTCAACCACCGGAGTAGAATGGCCGGATTGTGAAAAATTTCCATATCCTGCAAGTAAGGCTAAAGTGGATCAGCACCTTTCCTCTTTTACTCACCTCAACCACAAAATTATTCGCCCAAACGTTATCTACGAACCGGAAAGAGGTCATCTACTACTTGAACAGATCGCCAGGATGCCCATTAATTTTTTCGTTGGAAAAGCCCAGATCCAACCGATCCACAGTCGAGAAATTGGTATAGGTGTTGCTCGCTTACTCAGAGAAGAAACAGGATCGACAAAAACCGTACTACGCGCCAGTGGCCCCATCCCAATGAGTTGGAAGGAAATCTTCACAACGGCAGCAAAAGCCCTCGAAAGAGATTTCTTTTGCAGTTACTCTGTACCGCTATCCCTCGCACAATTTGTAACAAAACTGATTCAAATGCTTCCTGAAAAACTCCTGATTCGATTTGGTATTCTCTCAAAAATGGACCCAGGAACAATTGTTATGATGACGAGAGGAAGTACAGGGAGCAATACAGATTGGCTTGAAGCCACAAATTTACAGGCAATACACCTGGACGAATGCTACCGGAGTTACCAAAAGGGACAGAAAGCTTATCAGGCATTTATAGAAAATATACGCAACAGCTCCAGAAACTACTAATCCAAAAGATAGCCTGGAAACGAATGGTTTAATCTGGTATGATTGACACGCTCTATCACTTATCAAACATCAGCAACTCAAGAGATATAAATATGACAGACAATACCACTGCCGACGCTCAAGAACCCGCAATTCAGGCCATGGTCTGGTACAAAGAAGAAGACTGGGACACCCTTATGACCCTCTTCAGCGACAGACATCTCCTCCCCAGAAGCTTTGGTGACTGGCTGGTAAGGGCAGAAGAAATGCTCAAAAAGGTTGAGGGGAGTGGTGACGTAGTTATGAAAGTTTTTATCGATCCGGAAACATTTCCTGCTTGGTGCAAAGAAAAAGGCAGGGAAATGGATTCCAACGCAAGAGCTGAACTCGCCATCGAAGTGGCAACTCAGCAAAGCTTTCGTTTATAATCCCGATGAGGGCATTCTCTGATGCCTAAAGTTTTCCCTGTTTAGCGAGAAGAGCGTACACCACGTAGTATTTATAAATATTGCTCACATACTGAACAGTTTCCCTGCCAATCCTTTTGGCTGCAACCACTTCCACATTCCCAAACCAGACGTTGGGATTCAGTCCCATTGACTGTGCCTCTTTGCGTAATTTTGCAACTTTTGCAGGCCCCGCATTGTAGGAGGCAAAAGCAAGCAACCCTCTGTTCAATTTGTCTATTTCTTCATCGGCAAAATAACGATCGATCATAAAACGCAGGTATTTTGTACCAGCATGGATATTTGCCTCTGTATCCTGGATATTTGGGATATTTACATTCTTATCCTTAGCGGTGGATGGCAAAATCTGCATAACGCCCACAGCCCCAACATGACTTTTGGCCCCCTGATTCAGACGCGATTCCTGATAGGCAAGGGCTGTAAGCATCAGATAATCAAATTTATACTTCTTGGCATAGACTTTAAAATAGTCCACCATATTTTTAAATTTCTCCCGTTCTTTAGCAGCAGCAGGATTAGTCATATACTTGGTGTTCTTTAAATATTTATTAATTGCCATATTGCCGTGAAGAGTTCCTTTCTTGTTTTTCTCAACAAAGCTATCAATAACTTTCTTAAATTTCGGACTGTTTTTTCTGAATGCCCAGGCAATTTTTCCTTCACTGTGCACCGCCACATCTGGATGCAAGCGTATATTTGGTAAGATCTTTGCCCAGAACTCGGCTTTATGGTTATCCACAACCAACATGGAAAGCACTCCCGCATCCAACATTTCCAGAAGGTCCTCATCCTCCAGATGTTCATCGGCAAGAGTTATTTTTACCGGTTTTTTTCCGGTTGCGCTCAAGACCTCATTCAATTTCAAGATATTCTCATAGTAGCTACTCGACTTACGGACATATATTTCTTTCCCTGCCAGATCAAAACTGTTTTTCAGCTCTGGTCCATTTTTCCCGGTTACAACTATTTCTTTCACGTTCGTGACAAAAGGTGCCGAAAAATCCACCGTCTCCAGCCGTTCATCGGTGATCGTCAGGTTTCCTATGGCAATATCTCCCAAGCCTTCACTGAGTCGGGATAACAAAAGATGACGTTCCGTTGGGATAATAACAATATGGAATTTTAAATGTTTTGTTTTCTGCTGCTCATTAATAAACTTTTCAAAGTGTTTGATGGCCTCATAGGATAAACCTTTTTCAGTGGCCCCATCGAGGAAATAGAATGTTTTATTATAGGGCGTGAGAACACGGAGACTCCTTTCCTTCAACATCTGATCATAATCACCTTTCCACTGCTTATTCTCGATTAAGATATCCTCTGTAATAAGGGCCCATACAGACGATGCAAGACCGAGAATCAGGAGTGTAGTGATAAGGACACACCGTACTCCTGACCAACAGCATATATGGCTCTCTTTTTTCATCCCCCCCCCCTAAAACACAAAATGCCCGAACAGTTACCAGTTCGGGCGCATTATTGGATCAAAACCAATCAGCAAGCTCTTACGGCCTTACGCCAGCCATCATCCTTCAGGCGTTGAATCCTTTCTACGGCCCAGGCATTGATTGCAGAAAGATACTCTTTGGGATCACTATCCTTCATGGCAATGATCTTATTACGCTCCTCGGTAATATCTGCCGTCTCGCCAGGATACATTTCACGCCACGTCGCATAGCCTTCATCAAAAACAAACTCAGGATTCACATGAGACGGATCCATGCTCAACTTGGTGATGGCAAACATTCGAACCAGATCCATATCATATTCAATAATCCAGTTATTATCACTGACCATTGTTTCCCTGTCAGGTTTCTGGTCTTTTGAACACTCTGGACAAAACAGCCGATCAATTACTTCCTGCCCCATTACGTTATCACGCAGATGGAATGTGGCATCTTTTTGACCGCAATTGCATGTTTTTCTTACTTCCTGGCACATAATTATTCTCCATTGTTCTAGCTATAGACATTCAGGATTACCCCTGAGACATATTTATAACCAATACTATGCACAATTTTAAACAATTTGTAAAGACAATAATGATAACTGTTATCCCGAAATGATCTCTGTATCAGGTCACGGTGACACTTTCTGTATTGTTGCTCATGGATTCCGGGATTATTTTTTTTACTTTGACCCCCATTTGCGGAAAGTTTTCCACTTTTGAGATCAGGTTACCGCGCCCCCGACTCAAGCGGGTCATGGCACTCTCGTAACTGTTCTGCAGAGCATGCATCTGTTTTCCCATTCGTTCCATATCTTCGGTAAACGAACAGAATTTATCATAAAGTGCTGCTGCCCGTTCTGCTATTTCTCTGGCATTCCTGCTCTGCTTCTCATAGTGCCAGATACTCTCTATGGTCCGAAGGGTGGTGAGGAGAGTTGTGGGGCTAACAAGAATCACTTTCCTGCTCATTGCCTCAGAAAACAACGATGCGTCGGCCTGAAAGGCAGCGAGAAAAGCGGATTCCACCGGCATAAACATCAGGACAAAATCAAGGGTTCGAATTTCTGCAATTGAGGCATAGTCCTTTTCTCCCAAAAGCCTCACATGCTCCTTTATGGCCTTTACGTGGAGGCGAAGAAAAGCATCTCGTTTCTGTTCTTCTTCACAGTTGATATACTTTTCCCAGGAGACAAAAGATACCTTGGAATCAATGATAATATCACGCCCTTCGGGTAAGTGAATGATAACATCCGGCCGTTGAAAACGGTTTTCTTTATCCCGGAATACTGCCTGGGTCTCATATTCAACCCCTTTACGCAACCCCGATTGCTCAAGAACTCTCTCAAGCACAAGCTCTCCCCAAGTTCCCTGAATCCGCTTATCACCCTTTAAAGCTCTGGTCAGATTAACGGCCTCTTCGCTCATCCGCTGGTTCAGGGATCTCAGGGAAACAATCTCACGCTGCAGGGCTGCCCTGTCCCTGGTTTCACTGTGATGAACAGTATCTACCTTGCGCCGAAACAATGTTAACTCTTCATGGAAGGGAGCCAGTAAACCTGAAAGTTTTTCCTGACTCTCTCGGGAAAAATGAGCACTCTTTTCTTCCAGGATAGCCGTGGCAAGCTCGGCAAACTGGAGACGTAATTGCTCCCGGGCACCATCCAGCAGATTAAGTTTCTCCTGTGCATGAAGTTTTTCCTGTTCAATCTGTGTCTGCAGCCTGGCATTGTCACTTCGCTGCTGCGCTTCCCGCTCCCGGAGTTCATCAATACTCTTTGCCTGTTGCCGCTTCTCTTCAACAAGTTGCTGGCACTGTTGACGAACAATGTCACATACAAGTTCTCCAGCTGCAATACGATTCTCCAGGGCCTGTTTTTCAAAACCGGCCATGACTTTCTGTCTGCCAAGAAGTCTCCTTTTCTGATTCTGAAAAATAAGCCCTAGGGCAAAAGAGGCGGGCAGCAGGCCGCACAGAAAACTCCACACTCCAACTGCTAACAGCTGAGTGAACTGGGATTGCTGTTGAAACCAAAGAACAAGTGGATCAAACAGAGAGATCATTGGCAATGACGACCGTCCTTGCAGGTACAATAACGCTTGAAAAAAGATTGGAAGTAATTTTTGAGAACTTTCAGGCTACGGGACATTTCATTTTTTCCTAATCGTTGATCTCAAGCGGGACTATTCGGATGCTTACCTTAGCAGGATTTTCCTTTTGCTCTGCCTGCTGTTGTTTTTCGGCGGCGGTCTCATCCTTAGTTGCTTTAGTCACCGCTTTAACACTCTTCACCTCTGCTGGCAGTTTTTTGCCCTCAGACAAGTCCATAACTGAGGCTCGATTGCCTGAATAATAGAAAGCAGCGCCAGCACCAAGCGCAATAACACCGGTAACAAGAACCAGCTTCTGCCACAGTTTTATCCGAATTGTTTGTTTTCTTGCTCCTGCAATATCGCCAAGAACCTCCTGGGAGGCCTGCTCAACGATATCAGCAGTGACAAGATACTTTTTTTCTTCATAGGTGCCAAGCAGAGCCCGATCACACAAAACATTCATAAGACGGGGAATACCACCGCTGAGCTCAAAAACCCGAGCCAGAGCTTTCTGGGAAAAAATTTCATCAGGTTCTCCAGCCACGGCGAGACGATGTTTGATATAGGCAAAACTATTTTCTCTATCAAGAGGCAGCAGGTGATATCTGGAAGTAATACGTTGATTAATCTCTGTGGCCCCCTCCTGATTCAGGATCCGTCTCAATTCGGTCTGTCCAAGAAGGATAACCTTCAACAATTTTTTATTATCAGCCTCAAAATCTGTCAAAAGACGAAGTTGCTCAAGCAGATCGAGACTTAAATTTTGTGCCTCGTCGATAAGAAGGGTGATATTTCTACCCCGGCCATGGGCGTCGACAAGAAAGTGATTGATCTTGTCAAGATACGAACCAACGTCTTTCTCCGCATCATCGAGTGCAATGCTCAATTCATTGCAGATGGCTCCCAGCAATTCAGGAACAGTCAAACGCGGATCAGCAATCAAAGCAATATCTGTATTATCAGGAAGTTGTGTCAGAAGGAAACGAGATACGGTGGTCTTTCCAGTTCCCACATCACCAGTGAGAAGAATAAAACAACCGTCACTGCTGACCCCGTATAACAGGTGATCCAAAGCCCCCCGATGCGACTCACTCATATAGAGATAGCGCGGGTCAGGAGTAATGGAAAAGGGTTTTTCTTTAAGTCCGAAATAGTTCCTGTACATTAATACCCTGATGAAGGTGAACCGAAGGATTTGCGTAAAACCACTCTCAAGTTCCATATTTATATTAGTTACAGTACATTACTACTATCCTTGGCGGATGAACAAGGTTTTTCTTCTCTCATCTCAAAAACCGAAAAAAAATACCTGTATACGACTACAAAGCTAGCAGGCAGTAAGGAAAATCCTACCAAGGACAAAGAAAAGATTTCATAACTATTCACCACGCTATTGAACGGCACAATATTTATCCGGAATCGGGGGACACGATCCCAATTCAAAAAAACAAAGACGAATTGGGTCATGTCCCCAGTTTCCTACCAGCGTATTCGTTATGCAATTCCGACTCAAATTCAATTTCGGTGAATAGTTACAAGATTTCTACAATTCAAGGATGACCGAAGGAATGTTCTGGATCACGAGCAAAGAGTGGACCTGGCAACCTGTGTTTTCAGCAATGCCAGGAACTGGGGGCAAGGAGCAAGAGCATAGAGATCATTCAAACTCCGTTGCACAAATTCCTCCAGCGAAAGGCCCTCTCTTTCAGCCTGCTCCATAAGAATAACCCCCTTTACAATATCAAGCATATCAGGATCGTGTAGCAGGAGAACTGCCCACAGAAGGTGGCTGGAATCGGGATTACGCTTGGGATCACTCTCCCAATAGACCGGAGGGAGACGAACAAAAGCCAGTTTTTTGGTCACTGCAGCATGACACCTTCCGCGCAAAAGAGCGGGATCGGGCAGCTCCCCCTCCTTTAATTTCGTAACCATCTCGGAAAACATACACAGAACTATTTTTTAAGCTTGTAGGTAAAGGTCAGTTTCTTATTACGCAGTCCAACTGAGACCTGGCCGCCCGAGATAAGCTCCCCAAAAAGAATTTCATCGGTGAGCACATCGCCGATCTCTTTTAAGATTAGTCTCCGCAGAGGGCGTGCTCCATATGCCGGTTCATAGCCGGTTTTGGCGATCCAACTTCGCGCCGCGCTGGTCAGGTTGATTACAACCTTCCGCTCAGCAAGCTGAACCTGTAACTCAGCCATCAGCTTATCAACCACCTTCTCAACGGCCTTTGAATCGAGCGCAGCAAAGGAGATACTGGCATCCAGTCGATTACGAAATTCCGGAGCAAAAAGATTCTTCAGAGCCTTTTGTTCACGGCCCTTGGTCTCAGCGACAAAGCCAATGGGAGCGGCTGACATCTCCCTTGCCCCCGCATTGGTGGTCATAATAATAATGACATTTCGAAAATCCGCCTTCCTGCCGGAATTATCGGTGAGAGTGGAGTGATCCATCACTTGTAAAAGGATGGAAAAGATATCAGGATGCGCCTTTTCAATCTCATCAAGCAACAGTACCGAGTAGGGATGTTTACGGATAGCTTCGGTGAGCAATCCGCCCTGATCAAAGCCCACATATCCAGGAGGCGCCCCAATAAGTCGGGCCACGGCATGCTTCTCCATGTACTCACTCATATCGAAGCGTTCAAAATGAATGGAAAGCTGTGCTGCTAGCTGCCGTGCAACTTCTGTCTTGCCAACTCCCGTAGGACCGGCAAAGAGAAAGCTGCCGGTGGGACTATCGGGATTGCCAAGACCTGCCCGTGATCGTTTCACGGCTGTAACCACGGCGTCAATTGCCGTATCCTGACCAAAAATCACTTCCCTCATGGAGGCGGTAAGTTCTTTTAAAGAAGAGAGCTCGGCGCTCGTTCCACTTTTTGCCGGAACCCGCGCCATACGGGAAACCACCTGTTCAACATCCCGAACTTTGACCACCTTACCCATCTTGCCGGCCATACGGAAGGCAGAACCAACCTCGTCCAGAATATCAATGGCTTTATCGGGCAGGAATCTGTCGTTGATGTACCTGTCGGCAAGCTCAGCCGTGGCATAGACTGCGGGTTTTGAATACTTTACAAGATGATGTTCTTCATAGCGGGACAGCAATCCCTGCAGGATACGCTTTGTCTCGTCAACCGTCGGCTCTTCAATATCAATCTTTTGAAACCTGCGCGACAGAGCACGATCCTTTTCTATATGATTCTTATATTCCTCATAGGTAGTGGAACCGATGCAGCGAAGACTTCCCGACTGCAGAGCAGGCTTCAAGAGATTGGAGGCATCCATGGAACCGCCACTGGTTGCACCTGCACCGACTATCGTGTGCATTTCATCAATAAAGAGGACGGCGTTATCTCTGCGTTCAATAGCCGAAATAACACCCTTAATCCGTTTCTCAAAATCTCCACGGTACTTTGTCCCTGCCACCATACTGCCCATATCAAGGAGAAATATTTCCACATCTTGAAGCAGATCCGGAACCAGTGCCTTATGTCCTGACTCCCGTGCCTCGGCATCTGCATGGATAAGAAGAGCTAATCCTTCAGCAATGGCAGTTTTACCAACGCCCGGCTCACCTACCAGTAAGGGATTATTTTTTTTACGGCGGCAAAGCACTTGCATCATTCGGTGCACTTCAGTTTTACGACCAATCAGAGGATCGAGTTTCCCCTCTGCCGCAGCATGGGCATAATTAACCGTAAACTCCTGAAGGATCTTTTCATCCTTATCAGCCTTTGTATCACTTCCCGCATTATCGGGCATCCTTGGCAATGGCTCTTTTTGCAGACCTTCTGGCAGAGCGTGGGAAATAAACTCCACGACGGACATTCTTCCCAGGCCTTCAGAACCTAGAAAAAAAACTGCATGGGACTCAGCTTCAGAGAAGATGGAAACCAGTACATCACCGCTGTCCACTTCTTTTTTACCACAGCTTTGGACATGGGCAACAGCTCTCTGTAAAACCCGGTTAAAAGCGACAGTCTGAGCAGGTTCACCTTGTACTTCTGGGCTATGAATGGGAAGCTCGCCGGCAAAGAATGATTCCAGACGACTTTTCAGGTTCTCGGTGGACCCACCACACTCCTGAATAATATAATCCGCCAGTTCATCGTAGAGCAAACCATAGAGCATATGCTCCACGGTGACATACTCATGACGATACTCTTTTGCTTCACGTATGGCCCGTATCAGGGCTGTTTCCAGTGTTTTACTTATCATAATAATACCAGTTAGACTTTTTCAATGCTGCAGCGTAACGGAAACTCACTCTGCCGTGCCAGGTCATGGACGATAACTACTTTTGTTTCACATATTTCGAGAGTATACACTCCGGCAATACCAACCCCTTCCTGATGCACATTGAGCATTACGTTACTCGCTTCCGAGGTATTCTTCCGAAAAACCCTCTCAAGGATGGCAACCACAAATTCCATGGAAGTGTAATCATCGTTGTGCAGCAATACCTTATATAGAGAAGGCTCCTGGACCTTACTGCGGTCTCTGGTTGCCACCGATCCTTTTTTATCAGCCATAATTTATTTTTACTTTCAAAAATTTCTGTGTAACACACTCTCTTTTCACCATATTTATCATACGGACTATTCGTTTTTTTTTCAACTTTACTGTCTTTTTTGTTTCAACATGGTCAAGAAAAGCTCCTCCAGGATAAGATCCTGAGGAATGGGTGACCCCTTTAGGCGAAACTCCGCCTGCAGCAACAAGGCAAGCCAGCTTTTCAACACTGCGCAGGAAAATTCCTGGGCTTTGCTGAATGACATAAAAAGAGCATAGGGATGCCCCTTCAACACATCGCCCCATTGCCCTCGATCTTTCAAGGCCGGAAGGTAGACCTTCTGAAACTGTCCGGCGTTCATCCCGGAATGCCAGGACGGTTCAGACCCCAGTTGCAGGGATCGAAATATCAGCATCTTCCGCAAATAGTTCCGCATGGTGGCAAGTATTGCCAGGCCATGCATCCCCTGCTCAAGCAATCTGTGGAGAAGTACCAGAGCGCGGGCTGACTGATGCTTTCCAAAAGCATCAGTCAACTCGAAAAGAGCATCTTCCCGGGTTCTCCCCACCATGGCATTCAGATCTTCAACGGTAATCACATCACGATCCCCGATATAAAGAGCCAGTTTTTCAGTTTCCATAACCACGGCCACGGGATGAAACCCCACCCGTTCAAAGAGAAGTTCCAGTGCCTGGGGTGCTATCTTCTTCTGAAAAGCGCTAAGGCTCTTCATGACCATTTCCCGTAAAACTTCTTTTTGTCCTTTTTGGGCAGCAGCACTGGCACCTGCCTCCACAGAACAATCCACAACCAGCCCTTCCTTCTTTATAAAGGTAAATAGCTGTTTCCTTTTGTCAACGGCTTCAGCACTCAACAACAGAATGTTATCGGGAGGAACACCCTTTTTAAAAGCTTCCATATAACGGGCGCTAATATCAGTGGCACCGGCTTCTTTTTTTGATACCGTGGCGTTTGCAAGGAGTACGTCAGCCCAGGAAAGATCTCCACCGGGTCTGGCAAAACCAAAAAGTCCCTGCCACTGTTCCTTACTTATTTCAGTAAGACGATCATCAACACTGAGGCCTGCCAGGGCAAGAAAAGAGAGCAGTTGCCTGCGACATGCTGCTTCTTTATTTGCTGATTTAGCCTGTTCTACTTTTGCCCACACCGTGGAAGCCACACTTTTAGAATGAAACAGCCTGCTATCGGTAACTCGAAAAATCTGCCTCCCCGGCAGAAGACTAAAATTCATCAGCTGCCCAAACGTTCTGCTGCTATCCTCGTTGTCACCATCAATACTGTTTACTGTCCCACCTGCGGAATGTGCCAAAAGACTCTTTTGGACACTGTCTGCAGCCTCACGACAGAGAAAGCGTTCCCCAAAGAAAAGAAATATCTTGTTGGAGTCTCCCCCCTGGCCCTGCTCCATACTTCTCAGTAGAACAGGGAGCTCTGCACGTTTAATCAGTACCATTTTCGTCTGCTTTTTTATCCATTGATTTCTGATCCATTATCTTATGTAAAATGGCCGGCAGGGAGCCCGGCTGCAAATAATCTTCTCCCAGCCCTTGTTTAAAAATCCTGGCAGAGCGTTCTGCGATATCATCCCAGCTTAAATCCTTATCTGCCTTAGCCACCGCCTCAAAAAGAAATTCGTTATAGGGATTATTCACCACGGCCTTTCCGATTCCAACGGTTGCCAGAATATCCACATTATTGTTAAAGAGGGTGGCAAGCTCCGAATAGGCACGAATCCCACCACAGGAGCCAAGGCTCATAAAACGCTGTTTAGCACCAATATCCGCCTCGGTCACAGCACCATCTTCAATAAGTTTTGAAATGGGATCTATCAGCTGCTCGGTTCGCCAGTAGCTGTGACCACGCTGAGCAAACATTTCATGGCCACCCATCAAATACTGTCTTAAAAGCTCAGCCTGCAAAGCCTCACCCTGAAACAAAAAGACAGAATGGGATATTTCGATACCATTCACCCTTTTCACCCAATCTACCACCAGAGGGTTCCTCGATTGTAATCGAAACAGTGCGGCCAAGGTGTTGCTCGGCTTTGCGCTATAGGCACGAATCAGTCCTGCAGCCTGTGACACAACCGCAGGAGATGCCCCCAGTCGAAAAGAGGTCGAAAGCCTGGGCTGGTAGCCCTCTTTACTCAAGAAACGACAATTGGAAAGATAGGACTGCCTGCCGTCATCATCATCATGGAAAACTGACAAACTGGAAAGTCTGCCATCGGACTTCCACTCTTCAAAGGCAGTCTTGGCATATAACTGCAGGGGAATGGCACCATATTCATACATCATCATTCTGATGCGTATCTTGTCAACTTCACCCACAAACTCTGAATAATACTCCAGATAATATTGCAATATCACTCGCAACTGCGTGGTAAACACAGTGTTATGCTCACGGATAGCCGAGAGCATCTTCCCTATAAGATAAGTTCGGGTATCCGGCTCGATGGTTTCCAGCAAGGTCATAAATGTTGCAGAAAAAAGAATCAGACTGTTTTCATCCTGAAAAGCAGATTCTGTCACCAGATCAAGAACTCTATTCTGTTCTTTAGGGTCAACGGGGAAAAACATGGCAAGTTTTCCGCGTTGTGCGAGGCTGATAATAAAATCTGACACATGGTTATTTTTGGGATCAGCATCGAGCAGAAACTGAAGAAGATTAGCGCGAAAGCGTTTATCCATCCGATCCTTGAGCACCGGTACCAGAACATCCCGAAATGAAGAATCGTACAACTCACTCCCCTTGGAAAGCAGAATATAGATATTCGCGGTGGTGGTGTCATATGCCGCCTGCACACGAGCCTTGCTCGTTGCTTTTCGCAACACTGTGATTGCCGTTCGTTTTTTTCCACCACTTAATGCAGCATAAAAAGAATCTTTATATTTTCCCCGAACCTTCCAATCCAGACGATTCCAAAGGGTTTCAAGCCCTGCGACAGAACGTCCATTTAATGCTGCTGCAGAAATTTCCCGTCCCAGCAGATCAGTCACTGAATGGAGATCGTTAATTTTCCATGTCAAATAGTCTGAGGCTTCAGCAAGTCCCTTCAGCAACAGGGCCTTCTCCGCTGCAGGCATGGCAAAAAAGAGCCACTCCTTATCCTCCTGGCTTTCGCTGAAATAGTACTCAACCCAATACAGGGCCACTTCCGGGGAGATATTCTGCTTAAACAGCCCCCGTGCATTCCAGACATCGGTTTTTGAAATCTTGCCCAGTAACTCTATAATTTCCAGTGCCTTATAGGCATTCATTCCTTTGATTTTACAGCATTCTTCTACGGCCCACTGCTGCTTTTCATTCATCTTCTCTATCAGGGCCATACCATGGGCAACACTTCCTCCGCTTTGCCCCGGTAGTAGGAGGAAGGCCTTTAAAGCCCACCCTGCCGGCTCATCCATCGCTTCTATCCGGTCCATGTAGGCCAGCAACTCAGAGGCTGTAACCACATTAACCAGCTCAAAGGCAGTCATGATGCGCCCCCTGGAATAGTCAAGCTTTCCAAGTTTCTCCAGGAATTGCCAGGACATGTCGGCAGTTGCCTCATTAAGCGTAACAAACTGTTCCAAAAGAAGCAGATTATCAAAACTAATCTCCTCCGTAACCAGCCTTCGAATAGCTGCAACCAGCTCATCGGCAGAAATTTCATCAAGCTGGGCAAAAGCACGGAGGGCTCTTTTATTGGTGTAATCCAGGGCACGAATCAAACCCTTGTTAAACTCAAAAAGAGATTCATCTTCACAGGCCACCCTGCTAAAAGCCTCCAGAGTTTTGCTGTAGCCCTTATCTGGAATACGAGCCTGAGCGAGAACGGGAACACTTAGAAAAAAAATCAGGGCCAGTATATTAAAACTGCTTATTTTCTGTCGCATTTCTTATTGGATAGTGCACATAGTTGATTGATGCTATTCAGCAGGGCACGATATTACCCTAACTTCTGAGCTGTAACTGTTCAGAGATTGCTGAATTCGTATAATAAGTGCATAGCCTCTGTAGGTAGCAGAGCCCAAAACACCTTTGAGTAAAACAAGGCTTAGGTGTATTCTGGAAAAAAGCTACCAAACGATTTTCCGGAGGTTCCAAATGAG
>Ga0207996_1000727_pt1 | contig 27161 bp, 20 predicted proteins | sample AntAceMetag02UKG_FD_184773 | JGI IMG/M metagenome (GOLD analysis project Ga0207996, IMG submission 184773) | Saline lake microbial communities from Ace Lake, Antarctica - Antarctic Ace Lake Metagenome 02UKG (SPAdes) (version 2) | ecosystem: Environmental > Aquatic > Non-marine Saline and...
TTATTTTTGTGAGTTAGTGATGTAACTCACAATGTAACAATAAAATACGAGGTCTTTTTGTCAATGCTTTCTTTTACATATCTTATATATTTTTCAAGCACTTAGACAAGTCGGAAATATCAGTTACTACTATAAAAGTTCTTGCCGTAAAATGCATCATTATATCAAGCCCAAAAAGGAAGATAGGCTGCATGTTTTCGAGAATTACTCTTAGGGTCTGCATCCTTTATCAATTTTGAGATTAGTGCCTCTTTAATAATTCTAGAAGCCATTGGATAATTTTTATCTGATATTTTAAAACGCTCTCGTATTGATTTATTTGTCATTTGTTCTCTTTGCACATATTTTAAGCAAGCGTGTTGATAGCATGCTCTTATTCGATCTTCTTTAGACATTTTGGATAAATCTTTGTAGGAATATAGAATTACTTTTGTAGCATTTTCTTCTCGAATAAACTCCGGTGCAGGCAATTGATATAATTCCACATTAAATATAACCCGATCGACACCAGAACCTCGTTCTTCACAAATTTTAACTCTACGGAGAAACGATGCTACAGCTTCATTACGTGATTGTGGGGCAGCATCAATAAATCTATAAATATCAATAAGAGGTGTTCCAGGATTAGTAATTTCAATACGGTTTTTAAAAATCTCTATCATTACGCTGGCTCCAGAAATATTAAAATCCTGGTGAATAATTGCATTAGCTACTAATTCACGAATCGCTACTTCTGGATAAATTTTCGATTCTTCCCTAAAAATCTTTGTGATAGTTTCATTAGTAGGAAGTTGGGAAGTAATGAAATTGATTAGCCCTTCAAATGCTGAGGCATATCCTTTCTTACCTATTTGTTCCAATTTTGCATTTAACTTATTAATATCTTCGTAGATTATGACACGAACGGCTTTTCTTTTGATTCTTTCAAATTTACTAACTGATATTTCCGACTTGTTGTAAACGACTACAATATAAGCAATTAGCATTTAGCCGCCAAATCACCGATTTCATAATATTATGTTTTACAACAAGATACGTCATTAAGCAATCTTCCTTTTTGCCTGTTTATCTGCGTCAGTAATTTTATCAGGCAGAAAAACTTCATCGAAAAATCGCTTCATAACATTATCAAGATTCAAAATCAATTCATCTAAGCTTTGCATACCTAACTCTTTGGCGAAATTCAGTACATGCTCAATTTCTTTCTGCATTCGAAGTTTTATGTAATTATCGAGCCATTCATCAAATAGTTCTTCATAAAACTCAAATAGTAATTGATGCATCGACTTATGATTTTCAATTTCTCTGATATGACAGAACAGGATGTAAAAAACACATCTAATTGTGAAATCTGCTACCATTGCAATATAATTTGATGACATGCTTTGATTGTAACCAAAGTATTGTTTTAGTTCTCTAAATATGCATTCTATAGACCAGCGTCTAAGATATAAATGTAATATCTCAGTAGGATCAAGCTTCAAATCAGTAGAAAGGATAGCCTTCCACTTTTTAACATTAGGATATTTGTAAAACGCTATTTTTATAGTTATCAATTCTTTTCTCTTTGAGAGTTTTTTGGTTTGGGAAGCATCTAAATATATAGCTGTAATTGATTTAGATTTAATGCCTGTCTTCCGATCAGTTTTCCATTTTCCTGCTTTTTGATATAATTCTTCTAAGTTAAAGAAACCGTTTTTGTATTTGTATTTGGTGTTTCCATTTTTCAGCATTGATATCAGATTTACTCCTTTTTCAGTAACCACTTCAGAAATATATTCCAATGCTTTTGAACTATTATACCAGGAATCCCATAAGATGTATTGAAATTGAAGATTACGCTGGAATGCTCTCTTGATCATTTGTGTAGCAATTTCTATTTTCTTCTGTTTGGCAAATCTTACTCGCTGATCAGCATGAGTACCTTCTTCATAATTAGACTTAGTGGAATGTTTTACTTTTGATTTCCCGATTTTAAATTCAAAATCAATTGGTATTGCAGTTCTCCCATTAGTATAAGCACAAAGAATATTTTGAAAACCGGTAAAATATTGATCTTTTGAATGATCATAAAACCAGGCTAACCATTGAACTTTGCGCCCTGATTTTGTCTTGCTGGTATCATCAATTATAAGGCAGCCTATATCTGATTCATCGTTATAGCAATGTTTCGTAAATATTTTGGAAATAGAGTAAAGGAAATTCCGCCAATTGTAATTTGGATTGTTCAGCATATCATTTATCGGTGTTTTCAAAGCAGAACAATTATTTTTTGCCATGCCCTGATAGATAGAGTTGCTGTTCTCAAGAATAAAAAGCAGTATCAAATGTAGCATGTTGAAGATTGATATTCCGCGTTTTTTGGTAATTTTGCATTTAGATAAAATGCTGACCAAATTATAGTGCTTGAAAAGTTTTTTAATATTTCCAGATTCATTACTTGACAATTTAACCTGTGAAAACATCTTTTTCATGGTTATCCTCGTATTTTTATTTTTGTGAGTTAGTGATGTAACTCACAATGTAACAATAAAATACGAGGTCTTTTTGTCAATGCTTTCTTTTACATATCTTATATATTTTTCAAGCACTTAGACAAGTCGGAAATATCAGTTACGTTTTGCACGCAGCAGTTCAAAGAGATTTTGATCATAATCGAGTTTGATTTTCTCTGCCGGAATTGGTTTTTCTGGTTTATGTTCGGGACGCAATTTACCCATATAAGATGATTTTCCGTGCATAATTTCCCAGGCAGAGGGGGTAAGTTTCAATGAGCCATAATGTTCTTCCCGCAAAATGATCCTGGCGCTGATCAGCTTGCTGTATAATTCATTCCACTGTCTTTTAGAAAGATCTGTGCCAATATTATATGTCGAAAGCTGATCATGATGATTTTCCAGAATTCTTTTTTCTGTTGAACCGCGCAGGATATTGATGATATAATTTGCTCCAAAGAGTTCGCCTGTCCGCCAGACGCATGAGAGGAATTTCTGAACTGGAACGGTCAGATCGGTTTTTTCCTGATCACTGGTGAGGCAGTTATCGCAATTCTGGCAATTTGGTTCCCTGTAGTTTTCACCAAAATATTGCAGAAGTATCTGCCTGCGGCAGACATCAGCTTCACAGAATCGCACCATTTGCTGTAAGAGGTTATTTTCGTGCACTTGTTCAGTTTCAGATTTTTCTTTAAAGAAATACTTGATCTTGATCAGGTCACCATAATTAAAGAGCAGAAGACAGCTTGCAGGTTCACCATCACGCCCCGCACGTCCGATCTGCTGATAATAGGTTTCTATATTTTTGGGCAGATCTGTGTGGAGAATATAGCGAATATTGGGTTTATTGATGCCCATCCCGAAGGCAATAGTTGCCACCATGATCTGCACATCATCGCGACTGAAATTCTCCTGGTTATGCAGGCGTTGACTATCAGTGAGTCCCGCATGATAGGGCAGCACGGAAAGACCTTTTTGCTGGAGATAATGAGTGTATTCATCAACCTGTTTGCGGGTGGCACAATAGATAATGCCAGATTCCTGGGGGAAATCTTTGATAAAATCCATGATCTGACGATGGGCGTCGGTTTTTAGCTCAACTGCCAGATAGAGATTAGGTCTGTTGAAGCTGGAGACAAAAACGTTTGGCGAGTCAATTTTGAGGATACGGGCGATATCAAGACGGACATTATCTGTAGCAGTGGCAGTGAGGGCGAGGAAAACAGCCTTTGGAAAATGGTCACGCAGATCAGCAAGCTGGCGGTATTCCGGGCGAAAGTCATGACCCCATTCTGAGATACAATGAGCTTCATCAACCGTGATCAGACTCACATCAGTGGTTTTTAATAACCAGAGGATCCGGTCAGTTAGCAGACTTTCAGGGGCAATATAGAGCAGTTTATATTGTGCGCGGGAGATACCAGACACAATATTTTCGTATTCAACGCGTGGCAGTGAACTATTCAAAAAAGTTGCTTTCACTCCCAGTTCCAGCAATTGATCAACCTGGTCTTTCATCAGACTGATCAAGGGCGATACCACTACAGTGAGTCCTGGAAAGATCAGGGCAGGTATTTGATAGCAGATCGATTTCCCACTGCCAGTGGGCATAACACCTAATGAATGATTTTTTGCCAGCACATTCATGATCAAAGTTTCCTGCAAATCCCGAAATTCATCATAGCCAAAGACTGATTTAAGAATCTGTTTTATTTTATTTTTCATATTTTTACCCGTAGGGGCGAACCCATGTGTTCGCCCATAATGTGTTTGCCATAATTTTGAGATAGATTATTATCCCCAGATGAGGGCAGACACGCGGGTCTGCCCCTACGATTTTCCTTGTGTTCATCGTCAATTTGACATCCATCATTATTGTCAAATATCTGGATTATTCCATGCAGATGGTTTGGCATAATCACATAATCACCTAATTCAACATGAGAAAACTTATTTTTCAATTTTAACCACCAGCTTTCAATCATTAATCCAGCAGGATTTAATTTCATTGCTTCATTTTCTATAGAGCCTAAAAGACATTCCTTTATATTTACGCAGATAGTCAGATGATACCAGCTATCCAGGCTATAATCGTAATCTTTTAGCCTGATTGAACGCCTATGGTGTAATTTGGGATCATATTTCATAATAAAGCCTTTGTTTTGATCTGACATATCTCCTTGACTATGAGCAGACATTTACTTCCTGAATGTGGGCAGACACATGGGTCTGCCCCTACGAATATTTTATCACCCAAGTCTGGTAGGGACGAACCCATGTGTTCGCCCTCTTCTACTCATACAAACCAGCATGTTCACACCTTAACTTATTTCAGTATTTATTTATTAATTTCCTTGAAATTAAGTCAAATATATTTTGTATGCTGATTATATTCTTCAATTTGATTTAAGAAGTTTCTTGACTCTGAATAAGCAATTTAGCTGATTTACGTTATGGAGGTAAGAGTATGAAAACAAGTTTATTAGTTGTTATATTTATGTGTTTTATTTTTATGAATATATTTGCTGTGCAATTGCAGCAGGTGATCACAGAACCAGAAAATGGCTTATCCGTTAATACAATTATTGATGATAATTATCAGGCACCGGACATTCCAGAATTAAGGCTGGATGATCTCTGGCAGACCTCTGATCCGGCAGCTATCTGTGGTGATGTGCTGGTTTCTGAGACGACCCAAAATACTTTTGCACGCTGGCAGACGAACACCGAACGTGTTTCGCTTTTTAATTATAATGGAGGCATTGACTGGGAACACGTTGTAGGCAATCTCGATTTTGATTATCCTATTGACATGCTGGAAAGTGGTGATGTGCTTGCTGTAGGTGATAGCAATATTCTCAAGATATTTTCACCTGATTCCTCTACTCCCACCTGGTCATATACCCATCCTTACGTGATCAGAGGTATTCAATTAAGCGCAGTTGCAGATGAAGTATTTATCTCCTATTATAATGAATTAGAAAGCAGCAGTGGCGTTCAATGCTATACTATCGGAGATGACACTCCAGTTTGGGACATCACTTTTGCCGGAGGTGCTGGGACACTCACTTTGTCTGACGATGCCTCAACTCTTATATTCACTCAATATGGCGGGGGAAATAGTAATATGTGGGTAATGGATACAGAAACAGGAGAAACCATTTTCCAGACTGTGGAATATAATCAGAATCCTCCCGCTATTTCTGCAGATGGCAGCATCATAGTCAATGGTGATTATTCCGGTTATGTGTGGGTATATCAATATGACGAGGAACTGCAAACTTATAATGAACTCTGGCATTTTCACGTAAATGGCGGGGGAACTTCTGACTGGATAGGAGGAATGGCAATTTCTGCTGATGGCAGCACAATTGCCGTGGGAACTCTTACCTTCGTTACGGGTGGTTATAACGGTCAGCTATACTTGTTCAATATCTATTCTCCCACCCCTGTATGGGTATATGAAAATGCCGGTGACTATGTGATAGACGTAGATCTATCGGCTGATGGTTCTGTTCTGGCTGCTGCTGGTTATGGACCTTATGGGGCTACAGGAGATGAATTCATGCTTTTCCGGCGTCAAAGCAATATTCCCGTATTTGCGATAGACGCTCCCGGCTCTATGTTTGCCGTTGATCTTTCTGCTGACGGCACTTTCTGCACAACTGGCGGAAAAGCAGTTCATGCTCGCGAAATGGGCTCAGGTGGTAATATCTATTCCATTGACTGCGATCTGGGTGGTGGAAACATCACGGGTAACGTAAATCTGGATGGTGCAGAAGATAATTCCGGTGTATATGTGGAAGTAATAGGTTTAACTGATTATTATGGGTTCACTGATATAGATGGAGATTATATAATAAATAATATCCCGGAAGGTCTTTATACCATAGAATACAGCAAAACCGGCTATGAAACATACTCCGATTTCAATGGTATTGTGATTGAAGGTGAAACCACCGAAATGGACGATGTTACTCTAACCCCTCACGGTGATCCTCCTCTCAACCTTACTGCCTCTCAGGCTACAGACATCACAGTTACGCTTAACTGGGACTCTCCTGCCTCCGGTGAAGCACCAGGATATTATATATATCGTAAACTCAACCTTGCTGATCCCTATCCAGTAGAACCCTTCGATATCATCTTTGCCCAGAATGACTATATTGATGACAGTGCTCTGCCTGAGATGGAATACTATTATGTGGTTACTGCCATGACTGCCGAAGGTTATCAGTCACCTTATTCCAATGAAGCTACAGGCTGGATCAGTACCGGCTTTATCAGTGAAGAGCTGAATGTTACGGTAGGCACTACTCCCGTAATTGATGGAATTATTTCTGATCAGGAATGGGATGATGCATTTTGCTTTGATGCTTCAGATTTCTGGGGTAGTTATGACAGCACTCCTCAACCTATTGGCAGCGTGATGGGCTATCTGAAAATGAATGCCAACCAGACCGAATTTTATGGTGCTTTTATTAACTTAAATGATCCTATTCTGGAAGATCATGATGAAGTCGCCCTATATATTGATGATAATGGTGATGGAGTGTATCCTCCTGTGGGCGAGAATACTGAAGGTAATTTCTGGGCAGTATATTATGCAGCTGGAAATGAGCTTAGATTCCGGCCTATCTATAATACCGGTGGAGTGGGTGATGTAGTATATCTGCCGGATCCTCAGGTTGCTGCTTCGGATGAAACAGGCAGCGTGATCTTTGAATTTATGATCCCTATGAGTGATGACCCTTCTCATCTCACTCCGGGACCGGAGAATTACTCTAAAATAGGACTTTTTGTTCTGGATGACAACGCTCCTGATCCTCATGACTTTGATGCCTGGTGGCCCCATGATAATTTAGATATTTTTGACCCCGCAGATTATGGAATAATGAATTATAACATAGAATATCCTGACCCTCTGCCTCCAGAAAATCTTACTATTGAAGATTTGCCCGGATATATTTTTCACCTCACCTGGGATATGCCCGATATGCTTGATTTTGATCACTTTAATATCTATTTTGCCCTGCAGGATGAACAATTTGAGATCATTGATACTTCTATAGGCACTTCCTATGATTACGATTATGAATTCTATCCCCAGACCAGCTACAGCTTCTACCTGACTACGGTCAATCAGGAAGGAATGGAGTCAGAGGCATCTGAGATCGTGGAATATTATACTACCGATAATGATCCGTCTGATATTCCCCTGGTTACTGCTCTGCTGCCAAATTATCCTAATCCTTTCAATCCCCTAACTACGATCAATTTCTCAATTGCTGATGATAATAGCAGAACCATCATCAATATTTACAATATCAAAGGGCAAAAGATAAAAACTCTTCTCGATGAAGAGATGTCTGCCGGTAATCATCAGATTATCTGGAATGGCACAAATAGTCTTGAGAAGCCAACAGCATCAGGTTTATATTTCTATTCCCTGCAAAATGGCAATTATTCAGCCATCCGTAAAATGATCCTGCTTAAATAATTCCTTACTAGAGGAGAATATATGAAAATACTCGCAGTTCTGGGTAGTCCCCATAAAGAAGGGAATACTGCCGCAATTCTATCATTCTATCTTGCTGAAGCAGTTAAGAAATATCCCGAGGCAGAGGTGGAAAACATCTATCTGCAAAACTTGAATATCAAAGGCTGCCAGGCTTGCTTCTACTGTAAAAAAGCAGATACTAAAACTTGCATTATCAATGATGATATGACGGATCTTTATCCCAAAATAAATGACGCAGATGTACTCATTTTTGCCACCCCTATCTACTGGTGGAATATGACTTCTCAGATGAAAACCTTCATCGACCGGTTATATGCACTTGATTTTAGAGCTGGGGCTCTTAAGGGCAAGAAACTGGTTTTTCTCACAACGTATGGAGCTCCTGAATATAATTCATCGGGTGCTTATTTTGTTGAACAATCTCTGGCATCCATGGCAAAATTTACTGGCATGGAATTCACTCAGAGATATGGTGTTTGCTCAGATGACACGCCAGATAATCCCTTAAGCAGTAATGAAAAGGTGCTGGCTGATATTAAGGAGATAGCACTTACATTATAAACAGGATAATTAGATGAAATTTAAGCTCTTAATCGTCATATTTGTGATCTCATGCTGTCTGATCTATGCTCAGACAGAAGCTCCCCCAAAAATAGGCCTGGTACTCAGTGGTGGTGGCGCCAAAGGCGTTGCTCATATTGGCGTGCTCAAAGTACTGGAGGAATATGGAATTCAGCCGGATTATATCACTGGTACAAGTATGGGCAGTATTATCGGTGCTCTCTACAGTCTGGGATATTCCGCAGAAGAACTTGAGACTCTGGTTCTTTCACAGAACTGGGATGATGTATTATTTGATATTATTCCCCGCAATAGCATTTCCCTGGAAGAAAAGGAAAGTGACGGACGCTATGCTCTCTCTTTTCCTATCAAGGGTTTAGGTGTTTCACTACCCAAGGGACTTGTTGCCGGACAAAATATTTCACAACTAATTACCCGTCTCACTGTAAGTGCCCATCAGATCAGGGACTTCCGTAAATTACCCATCCCTTTCCTCTGTATTGCCACAAATATCGAAACAGGGGAACCAGTTGTCCTCGATTCAGGATTTCTCCCGGAGGCGATTCGTGCCAGTATGTCTATCCCTTCCATGTTCACTCCCGTACTTTATGAAGATAATCTCCTGGTGGATGGAGGATTAGTACGCAATTTCCCGGTTTCTGACTGCCGTAAAATGGGTGCTGATTTCATTATTGGAGTTGATGTAGGCACTGGTTTGCGGAACAGGGATGATCTCAGTTCGCTGGTCAGCATTATGGAGCAGGCGATCAGTTTTCAAGGTGCATATTCCACTCAAAAGGAACAAAGGCTCTGCAATATTCTCATTATGCCAGATGTAGAAGATTATGGTATCACTGATTTCCAAAAAGCTGATTCCCTGATCGCTCTAGGTGAAATAGCTGCCAGAAAGGTTATAGATCAATTAGTTGATCTTAAAATAGAACTGCCTGAAACTACCCCAACCCCCACTATTACAACTAAAACTGTAAGCCGCATATTTATCAAAAAGATCAAGATAGAAGGTCTGGAAATGGTTTCCAAAAACCTGGTCATGGGAAAACTCAGGATCAAGGAAAATGCCTGGACTGATATTAATAAGATTGATAATGCTATCACCCAGATTTATGGCTCACGCTATTTTGAAAGGGTTATTTACAAACTTCAGCCACTTCCAGAAGGTAATCTGCTCACGATCAAGGTTTTGGAGAAAAGCACTAGTATCTTCCGCTTTGGTATCCACTATGACAGTGATATGAAAGCCGCTATGCTTCTGAATACAACTTTCAGAAATTATGTCTTCCAGGGATCAAAAATTACTATTGATGCCAGACTGGGAGAAAACAAAGGTTTCCGCTGGAATGAATTTATTCATACTGGCTGGAAACCAGGAATCGGACTCGGTTGGGATGCATATTATGACCAGTTCACCTTAAATCTTTGCGATGACCAGGGAGAAAAAATTGCTCTGTTCAATGTTGAAAATGTCGGGACGGTTTTGGATATTAAAACTATTTTCTCCAATAACTTTGCCCTGGGTGCTTCAGCTGATATCGGAATTGTGAAGGTCACAAGTGATTTCGCTCCCGTTATATGGGGGGTTACTGATGAAAAGTCCAAATGGCTCAGAATCTCCAGCTTCTTCCTCTCTGATAGTAGAAATAAAGCTGCCTATCCCTCTGAAGGTTCTCGCATTTTTATGGAAGTAAAGAGTTTCTTCAGCGATGTGGACGATCCTTTGTTTGATAAAGATTTCACCCGCTTCACCTTTGATACGGAAACCATTATCCCCATGAGTAATAAAGTATCTCTCTCAATGAGAGCTTACGCCGGATTTACTGATGCCAGTGAAGTGCCCTATGAAGAAAGATTTTATGTGGGTGGTTTCACGGAAAAGAATAATGGAATACCCCTTGCCGGATTCCACTTTGGCGAAATTCCTGCCGAAGAAGCATATATTGCTTACTTCAAGCTCCAGTATCAGCCATTGCATGATAAATACCTTATCCTCAGATATGATACCGCCAGGGTTATCCAAAACTTTAACGGTGTTCCTGAACGAAACTTTAATGCTCAAGGCTGGTCTGCCACTGCCGGATTCCTTTCTCCCATAGGACCCATCGAGTTTACCCTGATGGGCAACGACCAGAATCCTGATGATATCAGCACATTTATCAGCATAGGATATAATTTCTAAACCACAGCGAACCTGCTGATAAACACCTTCTTTCATAAAGGCTCTTATAAAATTAATCTATTGGATATTTTAATACAATTTATATTCTAAAACAGTGAAATTATTTGACAGGAATGATAGAAAAAGTTCGTTCTGTATTGTACCTTGAATCAAGGGAAATAAAATTGTTTTGGGGGAAAATGAGGAGTTTGAAATTAGAAAAGGGGTTATTGTAATGAATCTAAATGGAATATCCGCGACAATTGTCGGGGACACAAACATTATGGACAATTGTTTGAAAAATATTGATTAAAAAAACAGGATAAAGCATAATATTGGAGAAAAAATGAAATATAATGTAACACAATTATCAAAAAAAGATTTTCAGGAAGCTATTGATCTGTCGAATATGACATTCAGCATGAATGTTGCACCACATGATTTTCCCAGCATGATTCCTTCAGTCTATAAAGAATCTGAAGAGAATATGAAATCATTTTATGCAATTAAAGAAAATGGTAAAATCAGGTCGATGCTTGGAATTTTCCCAGCAAAAATGATTGTGAATGGTACAACATTAAAATTATCCCAAATTGGTGGTGTTTGCACACATCCTTATTTCAAAGGGAAGGGGATGATGACAACATTAATGAAGTTCGCCGTGGACAAAATGAAAAGTGATGATATTGATCTAGCTTTATTGGGAGGTCAGCGAGATCGGTACAAATACTTTAATTTTGAGGCCTGTGGAATGGAGCATGAATATTCTATAAGTACAAGTTCATTTAAACATAATAAAATAGATTGCGAGAAACTTAAATTAGAATTATGCTATAAAAATGATATTGAAATATTGAGCTCTTTAAATAACATATACAGAAAAAATGATGTATATATTAACAGAGAAAATGAGAAGTTTTTTGATATTTGCCATGATTTCCATTCAGATCTTTATATAGGAAAAATCGACAATAAAATTGTTGGATATTTTGTTGTCGATAAGAAGAAATCGTTTATTACAGAAATAAATGCACTGACAGCAGATATTGAACTTATGATGATTAAAGCACTTACTGATCTAAGCAATGGCTGGAAACGTATAAGATCTATGAGTTTTGATCTTAGTAGAAAATTGGATTCAATTGTTGAAGATAGAAAGATAGATGCTTCAGGAAACTGGCAAATATTTAATTTGGAGAGGGTAATTACTGCATTCTTATTACTTAAAAATGAAACTATAAAACTTCCTCATGACCAGGTAACAGTAGAAGTAAAAGATTATGGAACTTTACAAATAATTGTCTCAGACAATGAGATAATCTGCAAAAAAACAGATGCTAATGCCAAGCATTCATTCCAATTAACTGAATTTCATAGAATAGTTTTCGGTCCGGTTTCTCCAATTCATATTTCAAATTTACCTGATGAATTTAATATTTTGAATTTATGGTTTCCCTTACCTCTGTGCATTAGCACTCAAGATCATCTTTAGGACAAAGTGAATAGTGAGAAGTGAAAAGTGAACAGGACAAAAAATCCCTGGCCTGAGAAAGTAGTTCTATAAGTCCTTATTATTTCAGGTATTGTCCAAAGGTAAATTTTTATCAATATCAGGAGTGTAAAAATGAGTTTAAAAAGTGAATTATCTCAGTTAAGAAGCAGGTATCCCGTATTAACAATAATAGTTATAATAATAGTCTGTTTATGTATATTAGGAACTTTTTATGAATTGAGTAAAACAATAGGAAGAGAGATTTTTCTTTTAATCAATTAAAAAGTTTTATTTCCCGTTTTAGAGGATTATCAGGAAATTTTATCAGGAGGTATTTATGGTTAGGTTTATACCTATGACAATGAAAGAATATCAATCATACATGGATAATGTAATAGATGAACTTCCTAAGGAATATATTCGTGCAGGTGTTCAGGATCAAAAGCAAGCGATAAGACAAGTGAAAGAACAAATAGAAAGAATTCTACCAAACGGATTAGAAACGCCAAATAATTTTCTTTATTCTATCATAGATGAAGCCATTTCAAATAAAGTAGGTATTTTATGGTATGAAATACGTGAAAAAGAAGGAATTAAACAAGCCTTTATATGTGATATTTCCATAGATAAGAATCATAGAAGAAAAGGATATGCCACAAAAGCCTTTCAAGTATTGGAAGAAGAAGTGAAAAGTAAAGGAATATCTACCATCAAACTTCATGTATTTGGTCATAATGAACCAGCAATAATATTATATAAAAAAATAGGTTACAAGACAACAAATGTTCTTATGTCAAAAGATTTGTCTCTCAACAATCAGACAGTTTGATTCTCGCATCATTTGGCAGTTAAAATTCCACCATCACTCTACCAATGAGATTAAAACCTACTAATGAGCTACCTACCCAAATGCATACAGAAAAAAGCACCAAATCGGCTTTCGCCATCCTTTAGATTAAGTGCACTACCAAGAATATGTTGAGCAAGAGACTGTTCAATCTAAGTAATTGATATCATTGCAAGTTGTCAATTTTTGCAACATAAAAGTGTACATATGCATCATATTTGTCAATTTTTCTGAAATTGACAGATTCCCTGAAGGGGAATAACTATAATAGCCCCAGGTTGTTGTATTTCAACTACCTGGGGTAAAATATACCCACCACCACTTCCCCTCCCCCAAACACCGGCTACGCCGGTGTTTGGGGGAGGGGTGTCTTATTATATCATAAGCCCCAGGTAGTCACTTCGTGCCGACCTGGGGCTATTATGGTGAATCCCTTTCAGGGATAAATCAATAGCAAAGATTGAACAGTCTCGTTAAGCAATATACAAATACAATGCAAAAAAAATTGACACCCTAAAAACCATTGAATAATTTCGTAGACAGTTTTGAATTTAGGAGTGCTAATGAGAGAAAAGAATATTAATGAGTGTCAATCTAAAAGAGATATTGACATTTGTCGTATACACACCCCAAATCGGGGGTATACTCGACATTTTTGTCGGGGATACAAACATTAGCCACCGATTATTAAAAAATAATGGAGAATTATTGTAATGGCAATGCATATCGTAATCGAAAAGTTATAGCAATAATATAGGTAAAAAACATGTTTAAAAGAATTAGTAAAGAAAACTATCCAATAATAAAAAAATTCGTGAATAAGTATAAATACTCCGTAGAAGTGAATTCAATATTAGATGGTAAAACAACAGGTTTTGTTTTTGCTGATGATAAAAAAAATCCCAGGATAGCGATTATACTTGATAAAAGATGGCATGCTTCAAATTTATTTGGTGAGATAAAGAATTTGGACAAATTTAATCAGCAATTTTTAGAGTTAATTCATAAAATTGTCAAACTGGAAGAAGAAAAAATCGAGAATAATAAGGCATTATTAATATCATTTTTTCCAGAGGATCATTGGTTACCAAATATTTCTAAAATAGTAGAGGAAAAATATCTGGATAGAATGGGGGAATGGTCTGGAACCTTTTCTAAAGAGAGTTATCTAAAATTTAAGAATGAATTTAAGAAGTCCATACCTGAAAACTTAAAATTAATCCGAATTTCATCTGAGTTATTAGATTTAGAAGTGAATGATGCTCTGAGAACAGAAATTCTAATAGATTGGAATACATTATCTGACTTTTTTGCCCAGGGATTTGGTTTTTGTGTTGTAAAAGATCAAAGAATTATCACGTCAGCTTTTAGTAGATGCATTGCTGATGAGAGATATTATGAGATATCAATTAAGACATTTGATGAGAATGAAAGAAGAAAAGGACTTGCAACTCACTGTTCATTAGCGTATATTGATTACTGTATGGAAAAAGCTCATACACCTTTTTGGGTAACTGATTACGACAATTTTGCTTCTCAGAAGTTAGCTACGAAACTTGGATTCATAAAACCAGAAGAACATAACAGATTCTTATTTCTTTTTGATCGCAGTACAAATTATGTTTATAGAGCTTATTGTCATTTTAATCTCTTTTTTACCAAAGAAGTAGATATGGAATTCATTAATTTCTGCATAAAAAAATCATTTGAAGATAAAAACAGCAAGCCCAATCCAGGATGGGTTTATGGATTAGCTAATAGAATGGCTTCTAAACAAATTAAAGAATCAGTTGTTTACTTACTTGATGAGTTTTTGAAGTTATATCCTGAAGGAATTCACAAGGTAAAAGAGAATAATACATTTGAGATTTTGCATAATGATGAAGAATGGGGAAATTTAATTAGTAAACATTCATTGGAATAAATTCATTAAAAGTAGTAATAAATTTAGTTTTCTATATAAAAGGAGTTTCATGAAAATTATTAAAGAAGAAAATCTTAATCATAATATATTCAAAGATTATAATAACTTAACCAATATCCTTGAAATCTTTAGATTTGGCTCACCTGAAGGATATATGATCATTCGAAGATCAGGTACAAATTTTGCCATTGATTTTTATAGTGATGCGCCTATTAAAATAACCAGAGAACTAAAAGAAATACTTGTTCCTTACTTCAAAGGTGATCTTTTTATTTCTTTAAATGAGAATCAAGATGATTTAAAAGAGTATATACAAGCTCAAAAAATGGAGTATTGGTTTAGCTCAATTAATATGGTCATTAGCAGTATTAATGATATGACAGAAGGTGAAATAGTCCCATATAATGGTGAATTGGAAAGATATATCTATGTTTTAGGTAAAGCATTCATTCCTCTTAGAACAACCTTAGGCTTTGAAATACCTGACAACTTTGCATCAAATCCAAATTATGCTAAAAAGATATTCGAGGAGACTAACAAAACAGGCTCATTTTATGGATACGTTGTTAATGAAAAAATAATTGGCGCGGCTTATGCTTATGATAATGATATTGAAGATATAGGTATTGATCCTGAATTTCAGGGAAAAGGGTATGGCAGGCAATTGTTAAGAGGTACTGTTAAGAATATGCTTTCGAAATTTAAAAAGGTAACTTTAGTAGTAGTTGAAATCAACACTAAGGCTCATAAACTTTATGAGAGTGAAGGCTTCAAAGTAACATCATATCGACACAACTATAAGAATTTCAATGAATAGTTAAAAATAATGAAAGAAGTTAATTAGAAAGTATAAATATCATAATGGAGAATAATAATGAATATAAGTCTTAAAAAAGGTACAAAAGAAAATCTAAAAATTGTAAAAAATTTGGTTCACTACTATATCTACGATCTGGGTGTCCCGATGGGCTGGGATCCAAGAACTGATGGAGTATATGATGGATGCGATGAAATGGCTGAAAATTGGATTAACGAAAAATATCATTCATATCTGATTTATAATGGAGATATTCCAATTGGTTTTGCTGTTGTAAAGGAATTGATTAAAACTGAAATTGTTTATGAAATTGAAGAATTTTTTGTACTAAGAAGATATCGGAAAAAGAATGTTGGGAAAAAAGTAGCTTTCGAACTATTTGATAGTTTTCAAGGAAATTGGCAGGTCAGAGTTTTGAAACAGAATACTCCTGCTATTTCATTTTGGAGCAGAATTATTAACATCTACACTACCAACATATGTAAATCTGAGGAAATACTCCATAAGTGTCCATATTCTGGAACTTGGGAAATGACAAAATATACTTTTAGCAATTAGTATAAAATCTTGACGACGATTGGTTGCTCTGAGGTTTATTTTTCTGGTAGCTCGTGGCAGTGGTGAAACATTAGTGGTCATTAATCTTAATAAAAAAGGAATTTAAAATGCATATAACCTTAACAGATCAAATCAAAGATATCCTATGTGAAAAAGGTTTAAAAGAATATAATATAGAAGTTAGCAATATTATATTTATAAGACACAGTGAAAATTTAACTTATAGAATATACTCGAAAGAAGGGTCTTATCTGTTAAGAATTCATTATCCTTTGTCTGGAATAGCTGATAAAAAATGGATTGATAAAAAAGTTATTAACTCAGAACTTCTCTGGTTAAAGGCTTTAAATGAGCATATAGATATAAAAGTTCAATTACCAATATATAATAAATCTGGAAAATTAGTAACAGTTATTAAGTATAAAAGCAAAGAAATATTATGTTCTTTACTAACTTGGATAGAAGGAACAGTTAGGTATGAAAGTAAAGAATATACATTAGCTCAGGCTGAAAATTTAGGGTCTTTGCTTGCGCAACTTCATAATCAATCCTCAAACTGGAGCATACCAAAAGGTTTCATTAGACCTATCTCTGATTTGAATGCTCTTCAAGAAGATTTTGAAAAGTTAAAGAAAAAAAATACTGAATTAAAATTTTTCGATAAGGACTCAGAATTAAAAATTCAAAGAGCAATAAACAAGATTGGTTATTTTTTTGAGAAAGATCTTAATCAAAATAATTGGGGTTTGATACACACAGATCTTTGTGAAAATAATTATATATTAAATGGAGATAATGTTTATCCAATCGATTTTTCATTATGTTCATTTGGCTCTTATACATTTGATATTACAGTTTCATTACTTCATATATTTAATAACGATATGTGGACAAGTTTTTTTAAGGGATATTGTACATATAGACCTTTAGGAAATAATGTTAAAAAAGCTATAGAAGCATATTTTATTGCAGCTTTAATTGGACCATGGGCTTTTCATTGCACTAACACTAAAGAACATAAATGGCTTAATGATAGTATTACAAAGTGCCTTAATGATTACATTCCCCCTTTTCTTAAAAATCAGGAATTTATTTTTTCTAAATTTAATATAGATTTTGATAATTTTTGAGGTAAAATAACCACTATCACGGCTATCAGCGCTAAGCGCAGCATAGCCCGACCATTAATTTCTGTTTTATTATTTCTTGTTCCAATCCTGAGGTAGAATTTGAGAAAGTAGTTAATTAAACTCTATTTCGAAAACGGGTTCTCCTTCAATCTGATAGACCAGATCCCAGTCCAGATTGTTGCCATCATAATAACCCGGACGGATAATAATGAATAATTCCAGATCAACAGAAAAATTCTGATAGCATTTGCTGAAAGCTAGTCCTGTGATTAAGTGCACTAACAAGAATATCCCAAGTTTTATTATATCTGATGAACATAATGAAGCATCTTTCTCTCACTGGAAGCAAGTTTACGATGGTTTGTTATATATTGATGTGATGCAAGGAATAAAAAGCCATTAACACACAACTCGGCTCCTAACGACAAGGCAGCTGCCAGGCATTAGGCGAAATCTATTATAAAAATCAATATACAAATATAATGCAAAAAAAATTGACATCGCAAAACCAATGAATAATTTCGTAATCGGTTTCGAATTTAGGAGTGCTAAGGGAAAAAATCATGACAAAAGAAATTTTAAGGAAATAAACATGGATTATCATGAAGAAATAAGACATTCCTACTTGGGTGGATTTTCAGTTTTAATAGTTGAAGGATTTTTCTGGATATTGGCAGGAATTCTTGGGGATTTGATATCATATAAAATTGGAATTCTAATAATTATAATTAGTGGGACTTTTTTTTACCCTTTAGGACAAATAGTTCAATTTATCTTAAAACGGCCTAAAATAAGGGATGAAAACACACTTAAGGCATTATTTACTCAAATTGGATTAATCATACCTTTTTCTTTTCCAGTTATTTTAATGACTACAAAAGGAAATGTGAAATTATTTTTTCCGGCACTAACAGTAATTGTCGGTGCACATTTTTTACCTTTTATTTATGCATACAAATTAAAAACATATTGGATTCTTGCAGTATTATTGGTAATTGGTGGAATTTACTTTGGTTTAATATTACCTGTTAAATTTAGTTATTGTGCTTATTTTACCGGATTTGTGCTAATAATGTTTGCCATTATTAACCGAAATTTAGTAAAAAAAGAAATTGAGAAAAGTAGACAATAAATTGACAAGAATGATTAAGAATAAAGTAAAACTTTATGCATATATTAAAATTCCACCATCACTCCACCAATGTGATTAAAAACCTACTACTGAGCTACCTACCCAAATGCATACAGAAAGAAGCTCCAAATCGGCTTTCGCCATCCTATAGGTTAAGTGCACTATCAATAATATGATGAGCAATATGTAAATTCAATGCAAAAAATATATTGACTCCCTAAAACCATTGAATAATTTATAGTAAGTTATTAATTTAGAAGTGCTAAAAAAAATCATATGGAGGGATTATGAAGATGAAAAAAAGAACAATAATTAGTATTTTCGTGGCAATGATATTATTAATCTGTAACTTTGTTTTTGCAGATTATGTTGCAGAAGATGTTGAAGTCATCATTGCTAAAGCAAATGCCGGTGATGCCTATTATCAGGGTGTTATTGGGATGATGTATTTACATAGCTTTGAAGTAGCACGGGATTTCAGTAAAGCCTACGAATTTTTGAAGCAGTCAGCTGAAGCAGAAAATGCAATAGGAATGTATCAGATTGCTGTGATGAAATCATACAATTTGATTCCGATACAAGATACATTGAGTACAAAAGACATTTTTCAAGAGCCGCTAAAGAAACTAAAAGAAGAATCACAAAAAGAAGATGCTATAATTCAATTCTGCCTTGGACACGCTTATTATAGGGGATTTGGTGTAGAAAAAGATTGGGGGAAATCTCTTGAATGGAATATGAAATCAATGCTGCAAGGCTATGATCAAGCGGAAATGTACTTTAATGGGCTTCTAAAGGATAAAGCATGTACAGGAGAAATTTTTGAAAGAATCAGGGATTTACTGCTGGAAGAATCAGCGGATAACTCTTTTGCTGAATATGCCTTGGGAAATGTTTACGCAAATGCAGATAGCCTTAACAAAGATATTGATGAAGCAGTAAGACTGTTTACAAGCAGCCAAAAAGGAAATATTGAGCACGGTTGCAGAGTAGAAAACGATGATCAAATAATTCCTGACCTGTTACCTCCTTCATATTATTTGGCAATAGAAGAAGGAAGTTGCATAGAAACCTGCCTCTGGTCGGTGATGAATTCTTTAAAGAAGAACAAAACTCAGTTAGAAATAAACCTTTCATGTCCCGATAACGGTCTGGGACTTCATTTTAATGAAATTACGAAAGTTCTCAAGCAATTTGAGATAGGATATACAGTTTATTGTCAAGATGTTGATAGTAGTGATTCTTTAATTGTATCTCAACGATACAAAAATTTTGTTTATGACAAGGTTGTGAAAAAAGTTCAAAATGGTTATCCTGTTTTCATTGGAATAAAATCTTATCCGACTCAACATCAAGATTGGTTCGCAGATCACCTTGTTCTAGTAGTCGGTTATAATGAAAGGACTGATGAATTAATATATAATGATATGAATAAAAGAAAGAGAATAAAAGTTATGAAACTACTGGATACATTACCGGGCTACTCATTTGTAAGTGATTTCAATACGGTGTTAGCAGTTCAATTACTTGATTTTTGAACCTGATAATATGTTCTATAATAAGCAGCTTCATATTTAGCAGGAAGAGAAAGTGTTGATCAACATGGCAGCTGCAAAACATTAGGTGCATTATATTAAATAATAGGAGTATGTTGTAATTGAGAGATTTGATAAAGTTGAATAAGGCATTTAAACCAAATGAAAATCAAGTTAATAAAATATTGAGCAAAATTACATCTCGATTCGAAAACATTACAACTGAAAATGTAGATAAAATTACAAGAATTTCTGAAGGACAAAATCTAAATTTCATAATCAATAGTAAACTATCTAATAAGTATTCTTTAAAAATAATTTCCAACAAAGGATATCCTAATATCAAATCTCTTGCACAATGTTATCATTTGTTACAAAAAAATGGCATAAATTGTTACAAAATTCTTGATTCAGATTATTCTGACAAAATAGCACCATACGGTTATCTAATACAAAATTGGATAGAAGGTAAAACTGCTGAAGAGTATTTTCATTTTTCTTATGAGGATATGTGTAAAGAACCTGAAAGGCAAGAATGGATTGTTCATTTTGCTCAAATCTTTAATGAGATACATAAAATCAAAATGAATTACTTCGGTAATCTAGATGCTAAAATTAAATTTGCTTCTCTATACGATTATTATTCAAACTTAGACATTGTTATCACAAATTCATTTGGAGAAACATTCATTGATGATTTATCAATATGGGACTTATGTGAAAAAGGAGTAATATCAAAAGATTTTGTATCAGATATATTTATGGAAATTAAGGGAATGATAGAAGATCAATTTAAAGACAAGGAATCTGTACTAATTTACGGTGATATGCTACCAAATAATTTAATATATTCACAAAATAAATCCATACTAATAGACTGGGATGAGACAAAAGCAAATTGGTGGGTTTATGAGTTAGCAAGAACTTTGTATTATATTAACTCAATGACTTTAGCTGAGAAGTTTCTTGATAGCTATTCTTTTTCTGATTCTATAAAAGAGATTGATATTGGAATTAGAATTGAGCATATTAAACAAGATCTTAGGCAAATTTATTTTGCAGTTATTAATTCTAACTCAAGCTCAGAAATTGCTCAGAAAGTGAATAAAATCATGAAAAAGATTGAGCAATCTATTACCAACAAGAAGTTAACGCTATAAAGTGTTGGGATGATATAATGCACATAACAAGCTTGTCGTCGGTAGGGCTGGTCAGTGCTCTTTGTTTGAACCTTCCGATTCAAACGGCTGGTCTGCCACTGCTGGATTACAATCACCCATAGGTCCTATCGAATTTACCTTGATGGGAAATGACCGGGATCCTGATGATATCAGCACATTTATCAGCATAGGCTATAATTTCTAAATCATAGTGAAATTATTTGACAGGAATGATAGAAAAGTTTGATCTTGATTGTACCTTGAATCAAGGGAGATTATAAAGTATTCAAAGAGATAAGTTGAAATTTCTTTGTAGCTTTAAATAGTTAAAAAAGAAGATGTGGAAATGAATGAACAGGTCAAGTCAAAGAAAAGAGTTACTAAATATGGTGAGGTTTTTACTTCAAAAAGAGAAGTGAATGCAATGCTGGATTTAGTGAAACAAGAAACAGAAAGAATTGATTCACGATTTTTAGAACCAGCTTGCGGTACAGGTTATTTGAATTTATTGAATCAATAATCCCACCCATGGAATAGAAAAATGGAAAGAAACAATCAACTTATTATTTATAAAACCGAAGATGGAAAAATTAAAATTGAAACACATTTCAAAGATGAAACCGTTTGGCTCACTCAAGAGCAAATCGGAGAACTTTTTCAGCGGGACAGAAGTGTAATAAGCAGGCATATTAAGAACATATTTTCTGAAGGAGAATTGGAAGAAAATATGGTATGTGCAAATTTTGCACATACCACTCAACACGGTGCGATCAAAGGAAAATCTCAAACTCAAAGTGTAAAATACTACAATCTCGATGCTATAATTTCTGTAGGATATCGAGTAAACAGTGTAAGAGCAACTCAGTTCAGGCAATGGGCGACTCAGGTTTTGAGACAATATGCTTTAAAAATTAAGATTTTCAAGAAAAAACTTGACAGTACGATGATTGGTTGTAGTTTATTCAATGTAAGGCTCGATAAGCCTCTGTACTTAGTACAAGCTCAAATAAGGCGAGAATTGTTGGGGGGTGATTAGTGAATTTCACTAAGCCCCCCCTCTCATTTAATGACCAGGCTGATTTACTTTTAAAACGCGGTCTCATTGCCAATAAAAAAGATCTAATTGATATTTTAAAAAAAGTTAATTATTATCATTTAAGTGGCTACCTATATCCATATCGAATAAAAATAAATGATAATTTTATGAAAGGAACTACTCTTGATGAAATTCTTTATATAATGGATTTTGGCAGCGAATTGCGCCTACTTGTATTTCATGTTATTTCTATTCTCGAACGCTGGATTAGAACTGATCTGGTTTATAATTTTTCTATTTATTTCAATGATGCATTTGCATATACAAAGTATTCTTCATACCCAAAGCAACCCCAATACAAGGTTGATGAATTTCTTAAATTTATCGAAGGAGAGATGAATTATAGTAAAGAGGTGTTTGTTCAACACTATAAAGCAAAATATTCTCAAGAAAATTATCTGCCAGCCTGGATGGCTGCTGAAATTATGTCAATGGGCACGATGAATAGATTCTATCAATTAATGGATAAAAATCTTAAATCACTAACAGTCAGAGTTTTCAATGTACATGAAGTTGTCTTTCATAGCTGGTTAAATTCAATTCGGAATGTCAGAAATATCTGTGCTCATCATAATCGATTATGGAATCGGAACTTAAGCATTATTCCCAAAATACCTAAAAATAGTAGTGCTTGGAGTCAATACAATGGAAGAAATGATAAAAAGCTCTTTCTCTTACTATCTATTATAAATTACATGTTGAAGCAAGTTAATTGCCATACAACATTAAAAGATGATATGGATACCCTATTCGTTAAATATAGAAATATAAAAAATATAAAAATGGACTTCCCACAAAACTGGAAAAACTACAACTTTTGGAAATGAAGAAGTGAATATATGCGATATAAAAAAGCCAACCCCGTCAATCTCTCAGTTCTTCAATCCCTCCCCTAATTTTCATTTTTCAATTTTCAATTATTCTCACCCCTACCCGTCTGTCTATCAAACATTGAGATGAGTGATAAAATGAAAAACGGAGGGGATGGAAGGTTAACAGTGAAAATATTTGACAGGAATGATATTAATATATCATTTGGATTGTACTATGAATCAAGGAAAATTAAAATTGTTTTTGAAGGATTTTCGTCATTATTCTAGATAAGTTGTTTTTCAGGGAAAATGAGGAGTTTGAAATTAGAAATGGGGTTATTGTAATGAATCTAAATGGAATATCCGCGACAATTGTCAGGGATACAAACATTAAGGCCATTAGTAATATTGAGTATAAATATTTTAAATAATAGGAATAGTAATGATAATCTTAAAAAGTGGATATGCAAAGTTGAAAGGAGTGTAATGAAGCGTGGAATAAGCACAACCGCTAATGTAACTCAAAATCGGATTAGATTACTAGTAGATTGCTAAATCTATATTCTACGTTACTTTTACTTATGTAACCGTTATGTAACTGGAGGGTAAATGAAGAGTTGGGAAAAGAGATGCTTAGAATTACTTAATAATAGCATTGAAAGTGTAGCCACTGAGTTAAACGAATTGGATTGGAAAGAAAAATTATCTACTAATACGCAACGTCTATCGGAACATATTTCAGCGTTTTCCAATTTAGATAATGGAGGTTTCATTGTTTTTGGGTTTAATGATTCAGGAGCATATTCTGGAATAAGTAGTGATAATTGCAAAGAGATAATTAAAAAGATTGGTAACATCGCACGAGAATCATTACAACCACCTATTATTATCAAGCATTCTATTTTGCATTACATTAAACAACCATTTCTTGCTGTATATATTCCATCATGTCAGTTTAGACCAGTACATATAAGAAATAAGGACATATATCATTGCTATACGAGATCTGCTGGACAAACAAGAAAAATGACACGACAAGAAGTTGCTACAATGATTTCTAAAACAGCGAATATTGATTTTGAGTCAGGTATAGCTAGGCATAACTGTACAAAAGAAGAGGTTGTTCGTTTTTTAGACTTTGATAGCTACTTTAGGCTGTTAAAACTGCCATTACCTGAGTCCAGGGATGGGATAATCCATAGCATGATGGATGAGAAGTTTGTTATTCAAAATTCAGATGATTTTTACTCCATAACAAATTTAGGTGCTTTACTATTTGCGAAAGATCTTAGTAACTGATATTTCCGACTTGTCTAAGTGCTTGAAAAATATATAAGATATGTAAAAGAAAGCATTGACAAAAAGACCTCGTATTTTATTGTTACATTGTGAGTTACATCACTAACTCACAAAAATAAAAATACGAGGATAACCATGAAAAAGATGTTTTCACAGGTTAAATTGTCAAGTAATGAATCTGGAAATATTAAAAAACTTTTCAAGCACTATAATTTGGTCAGCATTTTATCTAAATGCAAAATTACCAAAAAACGCGGAATATCAATCTTCAACATGCTACATTTGATACTGCTTTTTATTCTTGAGAACAGCAACTCTATCTATCAGGGCATGGCAAAAAATAATTGTTCTGCTTTGAAAACACCGATAAATGATATGCTGAACAATCCAAATTACAATTGGCGGAATTTCCTTTACTCTATTTCCAAAATATTTACGAAACATTGCTATAACGATGAATCAGATATAGGCTGCCTTATAATTGATGATACCAGCAAGACAAAATCAGGGCGCAAAGTTCAATGGTTAGCCTGGTTTTATGATCATTCAAAAGATCAATATTTTACCGGTTTTCAAAATATTCTTTGTGCTTATACTAATGGGAGAACTGCAATACCAATTGATTTTGAATTTAAAATCGGGAAATCAAAAGTAAAACATTCCACTAAGTCTAATTATGAAGAAGGTACTCATGCTGATCAGCGAGTAAGATTTGCCAAACAGAAGAAAATAGAAATTGCTACACAAATGATCAAGAGAGCATTCCAGCGTAATCTTCAATTTCAATACATCTTATGGGATTCCTGGTATAATAGTTCAAAAGCATTGGAATATATTTCTGAAGTGGTTACTGAAAAAGGAGTAAATCTGATATCAATGCTGAAAAATGGAAACACCAAATACAAATACAAAAACGGTTTCTTTAACTTAGAAGAATTATATCAAAAAGCAGGAAAATGGAAAACTGATCGGAAGACAGGCATTAAATCTAAATCAATTACAGCTATATATTTAGATGCTTCCCAAACCAAAAAACTCTCAAAGAGAAAAGAATTGATAACTATAAAAATAGCGTTTTACAAATATCCTAATGTTAAAAAGTGGAAGGCTATCCTTTCTACTGATTTGAAGCTTGATCCTACTGAGATATTACATTTATATCTTAGACGCTGGTCTATAGAATGCATATTTAGAGAACTAAAACAATACTTTGGTTACAATCAAAGCATGTCATCAAATTATATTGCAATGGTAGCAGATTTCACAATTAGATGTGTTTTTTACATCCTGTTCTGTCATATCAGAGAAATTGAAAATCATAAGTCGATGCATCAATTACTATTTGAGTTTTATGAAGAACTATTTGATGAATGGCTCGATAATTACATAAAACTTCGAATGCAGAAAGAAATTGAGCATGTACTGAATTTCGCCAAAGAGTTAGGTATGCAAAGCTTAGATGAATTGATTTTGAATCTTGATAATGTTATGAAGCGATTTTTCGATGAAGTTTTTCTGCCTGATAAAATTACTGACGCAGATAAACAGGCAAAAAGGAAGATTGCTTAATGACGTATCTTGTTGTAAAACATAATATTATGAAATCGGTGATTTGGCGGCTAAATGCTAATTGCTTATATTGTAGTCGTTTACAACAAGTCGGAAATATCAGTTAGTAAATTTGAAAGAATCAAAAGAAAAGCCGTTCGTGTCATAATCTACGAAGATATTAATAAGTTAAATGCAAAATTGGAACAAATAGGTAAGAAAGGATATGCCTCAGCATTTGAAGGGCTAATCAATTTCATTACTTCCCAACTTCCTACTAATGAAACTATCACAAAGATTTTTAGGGAAGAATCGAAAATTTATCCAGAAGTAGCGATTCGTGAATTAGTAGCTAATGCAATTATTCACCAGGATTTTAATATTTCTGGAGCCAGCGTAATGATAGAGATTTTTAAAAACCGTATTGAAATTACTAATCCTGGAACACCTCTTATTGATATTTATAGATTTATTGATGCTGCCCCACAATCACGTAATGAAGCTGTAGCATCGTTTCTCCGTAGAGTTAAAATTTGTGAAGAACGAGGTTCTGGTGTCGATCGGGTTATATTTAATGTGGAATTATATCAATTGCCTGCACCGGAGTTTATTCGAGAAGAAAATGCTACAAAAGTAATTCTATATTCCTACAAAGATTTATCCAAAATGTCTAAAGAAGATCGAATAAGAGCATGCTATCAACACGCTTGCTTAAAATATGTGCAAAGAGAACAAATGACAAATAAATCAATACGAGAGCGTTTTAAAATATCAGATAAAAATTATCCAATGGCTTCTAGAATTATTAAAGAGGCACTAATCTCAAAATTGATAAAGGATGCAGACCCTAAGAGTAATTCTCGAAAACATGCAGCCTATCTTCCTTTTTGGGCTTGATATAATGATGCATTTTACGGCAAGAACTTTTATAGTAGTAACTGATATTTCCGACTTGTCTAAGTGCTTGAAAAATATATAAGATATGTAAAAGAAAGCATTGACAAAAAGACCTCGTATTTTATTGTTACATTGTGAGTTACATCACTAACTCACAAAAATAA
>Ga0207996_1000732_pt1 | contig 27029 bp, 24 predicted proteins | sample AntAceMetag02UKG_FD_184773 | JGI IMG/M metagenome (GOLD analysis project Ga0207996, IMG submission 184773) | Saline lake microbial communities from Ace Lake, Antarctica - Antarctic Ace Lake Metagenome 02UKG (SPAdes) (version 2) | ecosystem: Environmental > Aquatic > Non-marine Saline and...
ATACAGCAGGCCGGAGAACTCGCAGCAGAAATGGCCGTAGCAAAACAAAAACAAAAACGAAGATGCAAGCCAAAACACCGGAAGCGGTTAAAAAAAGGACATGCAACTTTCTAACCGGACGCTACTGAGTAAAACTACAACTTAAGATATTTACAGACCACTAAAGTTCACACTACTTTTTGATAGAATGGTCCTGAACAATTAATTTAATTTTTCTATCTTCTGCCACACATCATCATAATAGAGGTAATGGGGATTAAAATGACGCTTATAATTCATAGCTGCCACCTCTTCAATATAGTAGCCAAGATAGAGATAGGAAATATCCAATTTGAGGCAGGTTTCAATCATGCTTAGAATATTCAATGTTCCAAGGCTGCGGGAGGCATAATCAGGATCAAAATAAAAATAGACCGCATTCATCCAGTTCTGTCCGACATCTACAATACCGGTACCCACCAATCTTCCCTGTAAACGGAAACGAAATTCCATACTCTGAATGATCCGATTGAGAAAGAAGCCCTCATAGTAGGATCTGCCATCGTTGTTTTTCTGGGGATAACGGTCGCGGAGGAATTTCTCACAGAGATCGATATTTTCGTCACTTGGTGTAAGAGGTGCAAATTCAACCTCTATATCCTGGTTCTTTTTGAGTACCCGGCGCTGATTCCGATTCAATTTCATTTCTTGTGGTTGTAAACGAATCGGAACACAGGCCGAGCAATCAGGACAGTGCATGGTATAGAGACAGTTCCCGTTTCTTCTGTAGCCGGAAGCAAGAAACAGCTCCATGGCGCGATCGGAAAGCGGAGAAAACAGAGCCTGATAAAATCTGGCATCGTGGGGCAGATGGTAGGGACACTCCACTGCCATTTCGGCAAAAAAATGATTAATCCTGGGTTCCAGTAGCTTGAAATCCATGGAACACTGTTCATCGTACAAAGACATTTTCATGAAAAAATAAGGCTTAAGAGTGAAGATAAAAGGTTGAAGGAAAACTTCACTTCAACCTTTTACTCTTCTATCCTATTGCCTCCATTACACCAGTCCCTGATCCAACATGGCATTCACGACTTTAACAAAACCTGCAATGTTTGCCCCTGCAACATAATTTCCCTGAACACCATAACTCTCGCCGGCATCGACACAGGTTCTATGGATGGATTTCATAATCTGCTTTAAGCGTTCATCAACCTCTTCTCTCGGCCAGGAAAGACGCATGGAATTCTGAGCCATCTCCAGTCCAGATACTGCAACGCCACCGGCGTTAGCCGCCTTACCGGGACCATAGAGGAGACGATGCTCAACGAAGAGGTCAGCAGCTGCAGGAACAGACGGCATATTAGCACCTTCACTAATAAGGGCGACACCGTTATCCACTAGATTTTTACCGTCCACCTCATTGATTTCATTCTGAGTGGCACAGGGAAATGCACAATCCGCCTTATGATTCCAGAGTGGATTATGATCCAGCAAGGGGTCAAGAGGGGTATAAACAGCGTTCGGATAAGTTTCGACATATTCACCAATACGACCCCGCCTGATATTCTTCAACTGTTGAACAAAGGCCAGTTTGTCACGGTCAATACCTTCTTCATCGTAAATATATCCGGAAGAATCGGAGAGTGTTATAACCTTACCTCCCAGATCAATTACTTTTTCCGTAAGAAATTGTGCTACATTTCCTGAGCCGGATACGATACAACTCTTCCCCTCCAAGGTTTCACCTCGGGTAGCCAGCATCTCTGCTGCAAAATAGACTGTTCCATACCCCGTTGCCTCCGGTCGGATCAGGCTGCCGCCCCAATTCAAACTTTTTCCAGTGAGCACTCCTGTGAACTCGTTGCGGAGTTTTTTGTACATCCCAAAGAGAAAACCAATTTCACGCGCTCCGACCCCTATATCCCCTGCCGGCACATCGGTATTCGGCCCGATATGACGAAACAACTCCGCCATAAAAGACTGGCAAAAGCGCATCACTTCGCCATCGGATTTCCCCTTTGGATCAAAATCGGACCCGCCTTTACCACCGCCCATTGCCAATGTAGTCAGTGAATTTTTAAAGACCTGCTCAAAAGCCAGAAACTTTATAATCCCGATATTCACCGAAGGATGAAAACGTAAACCACCCTTGTAGGGCCCAATGGCCGAGTTCATCTCCACCCGGAAACCGCGATTCACATGAACCTGAGCATCATCATCCATCCACGGGACACGAAACATAAGAACCCGCTCCGGTTCTGTAATCCGTGCCAGAACCGCTTGCTGACGATACTCGGGATTGCGTTCAAGTACTGGCTGTACTGATGCCACGACCTCTTCGACTGCCTGGTGAAATTCACGTTGCTCCGGATCTTTATTCTTGATTAAGCCGATAATGTCATTCATACAATTCTCCATAAATATTTATTAAATCTAAAACTTAAAAAGTCTTACAATTACATTCAATTTATCAATTTCTTCGCACCTCAGCACAGGCACTCGTGGGAAGACTCTCTCCATCTTTCTGATACAAGACAGCCAGTTCCTCTTTTCCGTTACACTTCATTACAAAGGGGACTGGCAAACGAATATGGCGCACATAGGTGGTGTCATCGTACCCTTCCTGTCCCATGAGCCAGTCCCAATCCAGACAACTGCCTGCACTCTTACTGTTGCAGATTTTCGAAGATCCATCCGTTACCTCCATAACCGTGAGATAAGGAATACCAAGCGATGTAATATTCTGAAAGAAATGAGAGCCTTGAGAAGGATCAGCATGGAGTTGCGCATTCTGCAGCTCGATAATGGCCCCTACTCCTGAGATATCACGCCACTGCACAGGAATACCAAGCCATGGGTCTGCAGATCCCCAGCGGCCTGGCCCCACCAGCAAATAGGGCCGTTCTTCAGCCTGGAGTCTTGCATTCAATGCATTAATTTCTCCGGCAATGGTTCTGGTGGCACCGGCATCAAAACTCTCAGGCCTAACAAGAATGATATCGGCCATGGTCTCCAGCCGTCCATGCCCTAGACAGGATCTTGAGAAGCAGAATGCCTTATCGATCTCCTGGGAACATATTGCAACATCAACATTTTCACCACCGGTTACCATGGGTCGCATCTGAAGGAAAAAGAATTCACTCTTTTTGATTTTAGGATCCAGACGTACGGCAAATTCAATCTCCACCTCACAACCCATGCCGCGCCTACCAAGATTTAGCAATTCCGTTAGAATTTCAGGCAATGGATAGAGTTTGTGTTTGAGAATCCGGGCAAAAGTAACAACCTTGACCCCAGGCATTGCAGTATCACGTATTCGGTTCTCATCCGGGATGTAAGTGGAGGCAAGAATCTGCACCGGATCTTCATGTTCTGCATCCTGAACAACGCGCTTAACCAGATTTGACCCATCACGATCGAGCTTAGTGGAATTGCTCATATCAAGGGCATAGAAATGACGTTGGGAGTTTTCAAGAATATCATTAACGGTGGAAAACTGGACAAGCCGTTTCGGATGTGCCGGAGAAAACCGCAGGGAACGCTCCCCTTCAACCACTGTCTTACCTATACCAAGGGCTATATGAGAAATCCCCTCCTCTGCCTTCATCTTCATAACCGGATAGTAGTTGTGCGATTGGGCAACACCGGAAATATGGGGATAAAAATAGCCATCATACTCCTGCCCTACCACCTGTTGAATAATGACAGCCATGGAGTCCTCACGTCCCTGCTCCGACAATTTGGAATAGGCCCTTGGGCTCTCAAACCAGGTTGAGGCGTACACCAGCTTAATAGCCTCTTCGAGTTGCTGGCAACGAAGGCTGAAGGATGGGTGGTTATTGGCTAGGAAATACGTAGCATAAAGACCTGCATAGGGTTTGAAATGGGCATCCTCAAGAAGGCTCGAAGAACGAACGGAAAGGGGAAATGTGATTTTTGAAAGAAAGGCCCGCAAATCTTCCTGCAACCAACCGGGAAGATCTGCTGCAAGAAAGGTTTCAGCAATCTCCTCATCGCTCGCCTTCTTATCCAGCCGGAGCTGGTTTTTGCTGATAAAATCATCAAAACCATCCGCAGTGACAACACAGGTTTTGGGAAGACTCACATTTTGCTGAAACAGGGTTGGGTGAGATTCACGGGACTGCTGCAGCTGCATCCACATAAAGGCCAGCCCCCGTGCCTTTCCGCCAAGAGAACCATGTCCAATTTTAACAAAGTCCATCACTTCGGGATCAAAGTACTCACGGGAAAATTTCACCACAACACCAAGCTGTCGCAGTTTACGAAGAGAATGTACTTTAAAAACCAGATCATCTCGCAGATCAGAGCAACTGCTGATACCACTCACATGATCACGATGGAGGCGGGTTGCCAGGGCAACTTCAGCCCGCGCCATAACCCAGTTGGAAAAATGGTTGCACTCGGCATGATAGCGCAATGAGTCACTAGGAAGGGTTCGAAGTTGCTGTTCAAATTCATAGAGATTCGAGGCACGGCCAATGGGTGTTCCATCGGGATGGCGAAAAACAAAATCCCCAAAACCGAGATAATCCAAAAAAAATGAATGGATTTCATCTTTAATAAAAGGCGATTCCTTATCAAGGAAAACGGCAGGGATTGCCTCGGCACGCTCTCTGTTTTCAGGCTCCGAGGAGAGCATCAACATAGGCAGGTCGGGAACCTCTTCACGTATCTTTTCAAGAAGGCGAATACCTGCTTCACCATCCATTTTTCCACGCCTGGGATAGCGGACATCTGATATTATCCCAAAGACATAGGGCTTGTAGGCCTCGTACAGGACCATGGCCTCTTCATAATTAATAGCAGTCAGAATTTTGGGCCTTGCCCGCATCCGCAGTAGACGATGGGGTTCATTGAGACTTTCGTCGAGCACTGCCTGAGTCTGGCGCACCACCTCATGATACAAAATCGGCAGAAAGGTAGATCGGTATACCGGGGAATCCTCAACCATGATGATCACTCGCACCATGGCTCGAGCCGTGTCAGCATCCACATTGACATGATCTTCAAAATTCTTGATCAAAGAGAGGAGCAGATCCGCTTCACAGCACCAGAGATAGATATCATCTATGGATTGGCAGTCAACATTTTCAGGTAGAGGATATATCCCTCGAAGACTATGAGAGATGAGAACAACCTGCTGAACGGGATGAAACCTCTTTATTTCAGAACCGAGGGCAAAGGCATCCATACCCCCGACATTGGGCATGGTAATAACCAGATCAAAGGATTGGCGCCGCAGGATTTCAAGAGCTTCTTTGCCGGAAGACACCAGGGTGATGCGGGGAGCACCACTGAGATTCAAGCCCTGATATTCGTTGATAATACGGGTGGCAAGGGAGCCATCCTCTTCCATAATAAATGCATCATAGGGACTGGAAACCAGAAGAATTTCCTCGACCTTGAAGGGCATGAGTTCATGGAAGATCTTAAAGTGAGGATCAAAATCAGAGATCATTTTTCCAGATTCAAAACGCATGCCGAGCCTTCCTTAGCAATATATTTAGGGTGCCTTTAGATAACGAAACTAAACTCAGATAAAAACAGTGTAGCACAAGGAGTATTATATGAAAGAAAAATGGGTGAGAGCTTTAGTAATAATCAACTCTTAATGGAAGGTTGGGGAAATGGAATTATGACAAACAAATGTGTAGAAATAAAAAAGGCACGATTCATCTCAGGACGAGAAAAATCGTGCCGAACACATCATGATGAGTTTGGGTTCAAATGGCGTTTGTAAGAAAGTTTATCGCCTCATGATCCACCAAACCATACTCAACGGAGAGAAGAACTCCATTCTCCTTATCAGCAAACCACCAGCGACGGCAGGGCTTACCATCGATAAAGAGTGCCAACCGGTTTGTAATGGCAATAAGGCCATTTCTCTTAGCCAGTTTCGTAATAATCTTCCCCTGAGCTTTAAAATCTTTTGCAGAATGCACACATAATGTTGCTACTTTCTCTCCCATACTATTCTCCTTGTCTGGTCATGAAGTTTAATAGCTTTGCCGGGTCTCTTTCAGGGAGTACACTTCCCCCGCCCAACCGATACAAAATGTAACTTTTATCTCCTGTAAAAAATAATATTGATATCTTATATTATACCGCAGGAGTACTTCATGTAAAACAAATTAAAAACAAAAGAGTATTTCATGCCCAGTACCCAACATTTTAAAAGCATAGCCACAACTCTGGATATTTCCATCCCTCAGGTCACAGCCACTTCCCATGCTTTACGATATCACACATTCACCAAAAAAGGCCAACGGCAGACGTGACCTTTTTTTTGACTCCGAGAATATTCGGAGTCTGTGCTCACCTCTTTGAAGGTATCGCCCCTACTTAAAAAAAGAATCACCAATTGCTTCGCCCAATTTTTTCAGCTCAGCAACCTTTTCCGGGTCATTTTCAAAATCATTTATGCCCACGCTTTCCGGGGTAGCATCTTTGCCATGAATCATTTTAATGCCAGACATCTGGCATTGTCTATCCTGCTCGCAGCGCACGCATGGGACATTACCAAGCAACGACACTCCACCGAAAAAAATCACCCCCTCTTCGACCATGTAATGCTTAATGGCATTTATGCCAATATCTGCAGCAGGGGGCATTTTTTCCTGTCCGGGAGGAATCGCGCTGGTGACAATCGCCCCGCCAGGTTTGCCAACCATCAAACCATTGCGATGACGCAAGGGATAGAGCCGTTCCATATAGGCCTTAGTACGACTATCTAAAGAAGAATAAGGAGTAAATCCAGCAATTATTAAGGCATCAGCCTTATAGGTTTTTTCAGCCAGCATCACCCCATCGTCTTTCTTGATACACTGATTGGTTTTGACACATCCCAGGCAAGCATCGCACGGCCCAAAATTGTAATCACTTAATTTAATAAATTCACTTTTCATACAGGTAGCCTCCAAAACCATTTTTAAGGCACGATCTGTATTGCTATTTTTTATAGGTGAGCCGGAAACACCGAGTACTTTCATTATATTCTCCATTCATGATACGTCCCAGCCCCCCTATTTCTGTTACGGGAAGCGAAGAACCTTCATGATTCGTTGTGACTGACACTTTTGGTCCAGCCATGCTGGTTTACTTATAAACACAAAACATCAATCTATGAACAGATTGATGTTAATCAATACAACAACAATACGACAACAATACGACACATACATGCTGAATTTATGAAGAAAATGCAACAGGTTTGATTTGTTGGTTACTCTTTAACAAAGTAACCGGAGTGAAGATTCCGGAATTTATTCTAAAAGTGATACAAAATCAAGTTAGGAGCTTATCCGAGAATAGCTTGAGCAAGTTTTCCGAGTATGGCTGTATAGGCCGTCATTGTTACCCCAGTGCATCATTTTTTCACCGCACAATGATTAATAGAAGGCACCTGCTTTCTCTTACAACCATCTCATGTCCACTGAGCAAGCCAGAGGACCATCTCTTTCACCGTCGTTTCATAGGGCTCGATTACCCACATCGCCTGGCAGCGAACGGATTATAGCCAGGGCTGCACGCCGCAGGTTCTGGGCCCGCAGCATCCCCTCAGCACGCTCGTACAGGGCCGCCAACTGAGCCAGCAGGAAATAGGGTTCGGCGGCCAGGGGGGGGGTGCAGCCAGCGCCCGGCGACAGACCTGCTCCGCCTGAACATATTCACCCCCGTCCTTCAGCCCCTGTGGGTAACCCGAGCCGTCCTGCCGTTCGTGATGTTGATGTACCATCTGCGCCACCGGCCAGGGAAAGGGGATATCCTTGCCGATATCGTGGATCAGGGCGCCGAAATGGATCCCCTCCACCTGGAGCGGCGGCATCTTCAGTTCACCGGCAATGGCCACCGCCAGTACGGTCGCGCTCGCTGCCGGTGCGCAAGTTGGTGATGCCAAAGGCGAGGTCGCGGGCCAGTTCCTCCATGAGCTTGACTTCATCTTCGACAAAGGAGTACGGGGTCGGGGAAAAAATAGAGAGCACCCCGTAGGAATCGCCATTGTACAGTACCGGCAGGCAAAGGATTGCCTCTACTCCCACTTTGCGCAAGGGCTCGAGAGAACACTCACGAGCTGCCTGTAGATTGTTACCGAGTTGGGTCTTGCCTTCACGCAAGGCGGCCCTGGTCAGGCAAAGGCGCTGGTGTTCCGGACTCTGCTCCAGCTCACCATGGATCTTGAGGGTGGCCTCGGTTACAAATCCTGCCCGGGTTATCATCGCTACGATAAGTAATTCAATGAACGTTGGAACGGAACGAATTGGTAGTGCATGTACAATGAATGTGATACATTCATACAGGGTGCTGGGGATATTGCCGTACCCCTTGTTATCCATAGCGGCCTCCAGAAGATTAGGTGAAAATTTATCTTCTGGTAGGCCGTTTTCTCAGCCAAAATGTCAATAGTTTTTTAGTATATTTTTTATTTTTTTTACGTATGATTTCATTCATGTTGTTGGCTGAAACTCCAAACTCCAGCTTCATTTAAAACAAATTAAAAAAAAGAGCTTTCCATGCCCAGCACCCAACATTATAAAAGCATCGCTACAACTCTGGATATTTCCATCCCTCAGGTCACAGCCACTTCCAAACTGTTAGCAGAGGGGGCCACGGTGCCATTCATATCCAGGTACCGTAAAGAAATAACAGGGTCACTGGACGAGACTCAGGTGACAGCCGTAAGAGAGCTAGTGGCAAAATTCACTGAACTTGATAAACGCCGCCAAACAATCTTAGCCTCACTCAGCGAAAGACAACTTCTCAGCGCTGAGCTGAAGAGCAGCATAGCAAATGCTGACAATATGGTAAGTCTGGAAGATATCTACCTGCCCTTCAAACAGAAACGAAAGACCCGAGCCAAGATGGCAAGAGAACGGGGCCTGGAGCCCCTGGCCAGAGCAATCTTTGATGGTACTGAAGGCTCCATACAGATTTCAGTGTTTATCAATCCCGACAAGGACATTTCTTCCGAGGAGGATGCCTATGCAGGAGCAAGGGACATCATCGCCGAATGGATCAGTGAGGACCAGGCGATACGGTCACGTCTGCGCAAACTCTTTCTGGAAAAAGCTGTGTTTACTTCCACGGTGGTAAAGAAGAACAAAGAATCCGGGGCCAAATTTCGAGATTACTTTGAGTGGGAGGAAGATGCCCGCAGAACACCGGGCCACCGTATCCTCGCCATGTTTCGTGGTGAAAATGAGAAGATCTTACGACTGTCACTCAAACCTGACGAAGAACTGGCACTCACTATTTTACATACGCGGTATTCAACGCAAAGAAAACTGTCACAGCAGATGACACTTGCCATTACAGAAAGTTATAAACGATTACTGTGTCCAAGCCTTGAAACGGAGCTTCGCAGGGACCTCAAAGAAAAAGCAGATAAAGAAGCCATTCAGGTCTTCGGAGACAATCTTCGAGAGCTGCTGTTAGCTCCTGCTCTTGGACAAAAGCGGGTCATAGCCCTCGATCCGGGTTTTCGAACCGGGGCGAAACTGGTCTGTCTTGATGGACAGGGACAGTTACTCCATTATTCCACAATTTTTCCAACCCACGGCGGCAGAAAAGAACAGGAGGCAGGTGAAATAATACGAAAACTCTGCCGGGAACACAAAATTCAGGCCATTGCTATCGGCAATGGCACAGCCGGCAGAGAGACTGAGCAATTTACCAACAGTCTTCATATAAAGGATGATATCCTGGTCACTTTAGTCAATGAGAGCGGTGCTTCTATCTATTCAGCATCCGACGTTGCCCGCAGGGAATTTCCTGACCACGACCTCACCGTTCGGGGAGCGGTTTCCATTGGCAGGCGTCTTCAAGATCCTCTGGCAGAACTTGTCAAACTCGACCCTAAATCCATAGGAGTTGGTCAGTATCAGCACGATGTAAACCAGACCGAACTGAAGAATGGCCTGGAAGACGTGGTAGTAAGTTGTGTGAACAGCGTGGGAGTGGAGGTCAACAGTGCCTCCCGTGAGCTGCTCACCTATGTTTCGGGCCTTGGCCCGGTGCTGGCCGACAATATCATAGCGTATCGCAATGAACATGGGCCGTTTCTAAGCCGGAAACATCTCAAAAAAGTGCCCAGGCTTGGAAACAAAGCCTACGAGCAGTGTGCAGGTTTTCTCCGTATCAATGGTGCTGAAAACCCCCTCGACGATTCAGCGGTCCATCCGGAACAGTACAAAACCGTGGCCAAGATGGCCTCGGACAGTAACTGCAGTATCGGTGACCTTATGGGCAGTCAGGAGCAAAGAGATGCCATCAATCTGAAGCTCTATGTGTCAGACACCCTGGGAATGGTAAGTCTAAATGACATACTGGATGAGCTCGCCAAACCCGGTCGGGATCCACGTGAAGCTTTTGTAAGCTTTGCCTTTGCAAAAGATGTGAATACAATTGATGACCTGATTGCCGAAATGAGACTGCCTGGGATAGTAAGTAACGTAACCCGCTTTGGTGCCTTTGTGGATATTGGGGTGCATCAGGACGGACTTATCCATATCAGCCAGTTAGCCGATAAATTTGTCCGTGATCCTGCAGAAGTGGTAAAAGCCGGGCAACAGGTGCTGGTACGAATAGTTGAAGTTGATAAAGAAAGAAAGCGGATTGCCCTTTCTCTTCGGGACATATAATGCACTCCCAAGAAAACAATTAGCGTAACTATTCACCATGCTATTGAACGGCACAATATTTATCCGGAATCGGGGGACACGATCCCAATTCAAAAGACAAAGACAAATTGGGTCATGTCCCCAGTTTCCTACCAGCGCATTCGTTATGCAACTCCGACTCAAATACAATTTCGGTGAATAGTTACCAATTAGCTACAGACACAAAACTCAATCAAATCTGGCAGGAATTTTACTGGAATTCACTCCCCATCTATAACAGCCCGCATGGCTGCTATATGTGCCGGCCGTGTACCGCAACAGCCGCCAACCACCGTGGCACCTGCCACCAGCCAGTCGGACACATAACCGGCATAGCTGTCCGGATCCAGATCTGATCGCAAAGATAACAGACCATCTGTCACCTTGCCGCCATCAAGAACCCAATCGTGAGGAATAGGCGTGAATGTATTGGCATATCCACCAACCCATTGTACTCCAGATCGAACCATATGCGGAAGAGCGGCGGTGATACTCTCGGGGGCGCAGCAGTTAACTAAAAAACCGTTGACAGGGAGTCCATTCACTGCTGCCAGAGCTTCACCTATGGACTCTCCGCTTCTCAGGTTGCCAGATCGGTCCTCGTGCAAAGTCCACGCAACCCATACCGGCTTCCCTGTACAACAGGCTGCTGCAGCCGCGGCATACCCTTCGGCAGCAGTGGACATGGTCTCACAAAGCAACAGGTCTACATGGGGTGCAAGCAATTCGGCCTGCTCCCGGTACAGAGCCTCTATCTCTGCCAAGGGGCCAACCCGATCGGGACGAAAGCTGCCGCTGAGCGGCGGAAGGGAACCGGCAATTTCCACATCCCGTGAGGACTGCTCACGGGCCTGCACAGCAAGCCTGCAGGCAAGAAGATTCAATTCTGAAAAACGCTCTTCAATTCCTTCTTTAACTAGATCACTGCGAATAAGACCGTAGGTATTAGTTGTTATAACATCAGCACCTGCAGCAATATAATCTGCATGAATCTGTCGTACAACATCCGGATCACTTATCAAAGCACCTGCTGACCAGATACTTGAGGGAACATCAACACCTCGAAAATGCAGTTCACGCCCGAAACCACCGTCAAGTAGTATTATTTTTTTATTGTTTTGCATACGTTCCCGGCGAACTTCCATGTGATTCTTCCTTCTACATGAGTGTTTCTCCACAAAGCAGTCCCTCAATAAAGACAGAGACCACTGACATACCATATCTACAGGCATATAGGATATTTGACCGGTTTCTGTCAATTAATCATTGCCTAGACAATGGAATTTTTTCTTTCCTCCAAAAAGAAACGCTAACAGCCTGGAACTTAAAAAATGCAGGCTGTTACAAGAATACAGTAAAGAGGCTTCTTTATTTTTCAGGAGCCGGTAAACCGTTATTGTCCCCACGTAAAGTAGTGGCATTACCTGAGGGAGATTATCAGATCAGCTTTGACTATTACAATTTTGCAACCCCTATTTAATTGTTTGCTTTCGCAGCTGTTTTCTGGCATGAACATGTGTTACAATTAAAAAACAACTAAATCAGTACCTACAAACTCACAAAGGAACCACATCATGAAACGGAATATCGGTAAAAGCTACTCTCCACTCTTTTTCCTGTCAGCCCTTGGAAACGGTGGAATAACAGTAGGTTTTTTTATCTTTTTTATGTTTATGACACCTCATCTGGACACACCCATTGCAACCTTTGACTCAGTATGGACTGATCTTGCAGCCACATCACTGTTTATCAAAGTACTTGCAGGCGTGTGTTACGCCCTGATGCTTTACTTCGCATTCAACCATATTCGGATGCTGATCTGGAATATTCGGGAATATCGTTTATTCAAGCAAACCGAGGGCTATCAAGAACTTGTGCAGAGCCATAATGAAATAACTCTTATGACAATACCGCTCACCTTGACCATGACGATCAATGTTATGTTCGTACTCGGAGCAATGCTGGTACCCGGCCTATGGAATATCGTTGAGTACCTTTTCCCCTTTGCCTTTCTCGCATTTCTGGCCACGGGAATCTATAGTCTCATTCTGTTTTACAACTATTACAGTAAGGTACTTATCAAGGGCCACTTTCAACAGTCTAAGAACAATTCACTGAGCCAAATGCTTTCCTCATTTACCTTTGCCATGAATGCCGTAGGTTTTGCTGCACCCGCAGCCATGAGTGAAAATCGTACCATGATAACTATTGCTGCGTTCTGTGCCATTTTCTTCTTTGCTATAGCGACACTGCTTGCGATAAAAAATCTGATTTTAGGTTTTCAGGCTATGATGGATAAAGGTGTCAGTCGTGAGGCCAGCGCAAGCCTGTGGATCCTCATCCCTATCCTAACCCTACTTGGTATTACGGCCATTCGCCTCCATCACGGCTTTCACTTTCTTTTTCAGGGAGGTGGCAGCCCGTCATTTTATTTTATCTGGTGCAGTTCTATTCTTTCCATACAGATTTTTATTGGCATTCTGGGATTTGTAATCATGCGCCACAATAACTATTTCCCGGAATTCATCCATGGTATCAAAAACGACACAACCATGGATGCAGCACGAACTCCTGCAAGCTATGCTCTTATCTGCCCGGGTGTAGCCTTCTGGGTTTTTGGGATGTTTTTTATCGATAAAGCACTCATTCAATCCGGGTTGCTGAATCTTTTTTCCCTGTCATATTTTATTTTATTACTGCCCTTGCTTTTTGTCCTTATTAAAACAATCATGGTAAACTGGAAATTAAACAAGCGATTACTCCAGGAAGGTACGGCCTGACAACAATCTGCATATCAAAAGGTGTTGGAATGAAAAATATTTTATTGTAATAACTACTTTGCTGGTACTGGTGATGACATCGGGTTGCACTCAGGAAACTCAAAACAAGTTAAGCAGAGCCGTGCAAAATTATACGGGTACCAACGGTGTGCTGGATATCTATGCCGGAGAAAAACTCGTTAAGCGGTTTATCAAGATAGATAAAATCTCCACGGCGACCAGTACGAGTGGCAGTGAAGCCAGAGCATATCGTTATGGCTATGGTATTTTGGATGCGAATCAGAACCTTGCAAAAGACCCGGGAGAAAACAAAGTTTATTTTGAATTTAGCGACTATTCAACCAGTTATATTTTTTATGAAAACCCTGAGAAATAAGAATGGAAGAAGGCAAAGATATGCAATTCAAGCTGCCACTTTTATTTTATGGCTTTAAATTTCCTCTGGTGTCGAATTATTGAGAGAAGCATCAGAGGTAACGAGCTACCTACCAAGAAAGACCTTTCCCAACTGAAATTTTAAGCCTTTACAATTTGTCACAGCCCCTCCCCTCTGGTATGCGTTGTATTTGACATTTCAATCAGGAGTAGATGCATATCAGTCCTGGCCTGAACATTCAGGTCTTCACTCTCAACTTCTGCGGCATCCCCTGAATCAAAGCCTATCCTATTTATATCGCCATTACCTTCCATGATTTTTACATAGAGCTGACGATCTGGGTCCAGCGTAAAAGCAAGACTCTTCCCGCCATCAATCTCAGCTGTGAACATATTTGCATCCTGGTAAAGCTGAATTGCCGCATCGCTTTTTTCAGGGCCTGCAATATGCAACCACCGGTTGTGCCGTTCCTCAGTGGCAAAGATCTTTGAGCCGTAGCGGGGAGTGAGTCCATTGGCCTCTGGCAGAATCCAGGTCTGGATAAAGTGCACCTCTTCACTACCATCATTCATCTCAGAGTGGGTTATCCCGGTTCCGGCACTCATATACTGACAGGCACCTCGACCGAGACTCTCTCTATTGCCCATGCTATCCTTGTGAGTGAGCTCTCCGGTTATGATATAGGTGACAATTTCCATGTCCTGATGGGGATGCGTTCCAAATCCGGTTTGGGCCTGTACACGATCATCGTTCATCACCCTCAACACACCATAATGCATGTTCTTCGGGTTCTGGTATTCGGCAAAGGAAAAGTGGAAGCGACTAGTCAGCCATCCATGTTCTGCAAGGAAGAGCGAGTCAAATTGAATATGTTTAATCATTGTCTCCACCTACTCATTAATAAGAGTTCAAGACTCTCAACCGAATTCGTTAGACTATCCACCCATACAGACAGACCACTTTTTTCATATCCACAATGCTTCATTCGTTACTCTTTGCCTCAATCAAAGCTTTGTCAAGATAAGCAATGCACAAGGGAATCGGGGGACACGATCCCAATTCAAGAGACAAAGACGAATTGGGTCATGTCCCCAATTTCCTACCAGCGTATTCGTTATGCAATTCCGACTCAAGCTCAATTTCGGTGAATAGTTACAGTTACAACAAGGTAGAGCGATTCAGAGTATTGGTCGTGAGCTCTCTTTTTTATCTGGAAGATGTTGCCAGCAAAAAACCAAAACCGATAAAAACAGAACCGGTTGCCCGGTTGAAATTGGCTATTCTTGCCGATTGATTCAACCATCCTTTCATTCTCTGAGCCAACAGAGCATAGGCCATTAAAAAGAGAAAAGAGAAGCCCATCAATGTGGCAATCAGTACTAAAAACTGTGAAATTAAGGCTTCGTTGACAGAAATAAACTGAGGAAACAAAGCTGTTAAAAACACAATTGCCTTTGGATTACTTATTGCGACGGTGAAGGCCTGGAAAAATATCTTTCTGGGAGAGATATTCCTTGAGACACTCATATCTTCAGGGGAAGATAAAGCAGAAGGTTTCTGGAAGAGCAACTTCAGACCAAGATAGACCAGATATGCAGAACCGGCATACTTGAGAATATTAAAAAATACTACCGAGGTATTCAGTAATGTCCCCAGACCCAGGACAGCAATAATCGCCAGGAAAAAAAGTCCAACAATATTTCCGGATGCTGCAAAAAGAGCTTTTTCCCATCCGTACAGAGTTGAGGTACTGATAGCGAACAAAACCGCAGGACCTGGTGTTGCAGTGGCCGCAACGACAAGTACCAAATATATTATCCATGATTCAATGGTCACTTACATCACCTCGGAATAGCATCCTCTTAAGGACCAAAGGGATGCAGTTATACATTATACCAGCTTACGACTGAGTCCTAAAAGTGGTTTTTCAACCATAGAATAACTGGCAACTCCAACAGTAATAACAAATGCCAGGGCAAGCGGAAGTACAATTATATTATCAAGAAGACCATTCACAGAAAAAAGTCCCCATACTCTCCCGACAACACCTAAACTCAGTATATGTGAGAGATATATTGAATAGGAAGCGTCTCCAGTTTTGATCAAATATCGGTTTGCAACGTAGCCATTCCTCTCTGCGTTGATCAGGCAATACACAATTACCAGGGCAGGGACACCAAAAATAAGTATCCTCCACCAGTACATTGGTTCGATTTCTCCCGTTACAACAGTAAATGCGTAGTATCCGGTAACTGAAGCCGTAAGAGCAAATAGTGCGAGAAAAACAAAGATGGTAGGCTTTAGAGTTAAAACCTGCCTGTGGTACACAATGGCAAGAAAACATCCCCCGATAAATTCCAGGGTCAGTGGATGAAAGAGTATTCTGAAAGTCGGGATCGTTACTGTAAAGAAAACATCCCCACAAACAACAATTAGTCCCCAGAAAACTAATACAGCGGGCATCTTCTTTTCTGATGAAAACAACAGAACAAATGAGAAAATAATATAAAAATATATCTCATGGATAAGGGTCCATCCAACCATCACCAATGGTAAATAATGGGACGGAATCAGTAAAAATGATTCGAGAATATTAGTATTACTCCCCTGTTTACTGTTAACCCAGGATGGATGGATCAGAAAAACAGCCAACACCAGCAATGTATAAAACCAATACAGGGGATAGATTCTTGAAAGACGACGATACATAAAAATTGCTGCCTTTCTAAAATCCCTGAATTTCCCTCTTGTCACAGTGACCATTACAAAACCACTGATCACAAAAAACATATCCACCCCAAACAGCCCGAAGTTTAAGATATCCGGAAGGATCGTCTCCATCCCACCGTATTTCTTCTCAACACTCAAAATGTGTAGAAACACGACAAAGAAAACAGCAATCCCACGCAGCGCCTGAATATTTTGTATTTTAGCTGGCTGCATATTGTTTGAGTCCAGGGAATTTACAGTGGTTCTACCCAGCATCATAGAAGCGACTGGGATAACTCATCAGGAGTATTAATATTGCGCCATGCTCCGCAAAGCGAATGGGGAATAACAGGTGTTGCGATTTTTGAACGTCTGGCCACCATAGAAATCCGTAAGATCCCTGAGGAACTGAGTTCCTCGAAATACTGTTTGGCCTGCGGTTCATAGAGGGCAAGAAGAGGTTCAACAAAACCATCCTCTTTTAAACGTGGTACAGTCCCAAAGGAATCGGGGCTTCTGCTTGCTAGCAGCCATTCCAGAGATTCCGTCGTGATATTTGGCATATCACAGGCCAGCAGCAACCAGCAGGAGTCTGGCCGCCAGCGCATTGCTGCAAGAATTCCGGTTAGTGGGCCCTGGACATCCGGGACATCTGGAATACGTGTCAGTGCGGCCAGGTTTCCCGGAACATCCCCCTTTCCTGAGAGTACGATCTCTTTGGTAAAGGGTCGCAGCAGATCCACCGTATTTTCAACCCATGTCCTGCCATTTCCCCCTCTAATCAGATGCTTTGGTCGACCCATCCGTGAACTACGGCCACCGATCAGAAGACAGGCTCGAATGGGAATTTCCTGCTGTACGCTTGTTAATTTTTTCATATCTGGAGACTGATTGTGTCTGGAAGAACTGGCAGAATACCTGCCTTACACCCAAGATGAAGAAAGCTCTCTACAGCTGCCATACCTTCCGTCCCAAGATCTTTAGAATAGTCATTCACATAGAGGCCGATATGGTTTTGCATCACCTGCTGATCCATCTCCTGTGCATATTTTTGAATATAGGGGAGACACTGATCAGGATGTTCATCGGCCCAGACAATGGAGTCATAGATAGCCCTATCTATCTGGTGAATCCGATCTTTCCCGAGGGAACGTCTGGCGGCGATACAGCCCAGAGGAATGGGATGCCCGGAGCTTTCTTCCCACCACGCGCCAAGATCCTGCAGGCAAATCAGGCCATGATCTGCATAGGTGAAACGGCTCTCATGGATAATCACTCCTGCATCCACCTCTCCACCTGCCACCCGTTTCATAATTTCATCAAAACTCATTTCAATCAGATTTGAAGAAACTGGTGAATACATGCGAAACAGCAGATTAGCAGTGGTCAGTTTGCCGGGGATTGCAATGCTTGCATTATCCAGAGAGGCTGCATCAAAGCCGGGCCTTGTCACAAGAAGTGGCCCGCAGCCACGGCCGAGTGCAGAGCCGGCAGAAAGTACACAATACTCATCGAGCACATGCCCCAGAGCATGAAAGGAGAGCTTGGTGATATCGAGTTTTTTCTGCACCGCCCAGGAATTTAGCGTTTCCACATCTTCAAGCATGGGGGATGCCAGCTGCACATCCGGTATTGTCAGCAGACCATGGGTCAAAGCGTAAAAGATATAGGTATCGTTGGGACAGGGCGAATAGCCAAGAGTTACTGGTGTTATCATTCGTTTTTCAATCCTTTCAGAAGGATGGCAGCCGCTCTTCCTGCCTCATCACAGGCTTCATGCAACTTCCAGCGCCCAAGATCCCGATCTTCCACATAGTTGGAAATTGCACGCATTTCAAGAAGGGGCAGATTATATGCTTCACAAACCCTGGCAACCGCGCCCCCTTCCATATTCTCACAGAGAGCATCATACTGATTCATAAGCATTGCACCACGACTCGCAGTTGCGCTCACCCCGCAGACGGTGACAAAGTTTCCGAGCCAAACAGGGAAATCATTCACCTGAAGCAAATTTTCCGCCCTGTTCAGCAAATCAGAATCCAGAGTATAGTGTGATCTGTGGAGCAGGTTTTCGGCAAGGGCTTCCATACGATTTGGATAACAGATCCCCATATCTCCAAAAACTTCTCTCTCTGCAAGACAAATGTCCAGAAGGGCTGCGTTCTCTTTCCCGTCCCCCAGATAAGCGCCACCGACTCCAAAATTCAGGACGGCATGAATTTCACTATCCCCTTTAGCACTCTGCCCTTCAAGGAAGCGGGTCAGGTTAAATGCAGTTTCCACCATACCAACTCCTGTGACCAGACGCATCCATCCATCTGGATCAGCACCATCCTGGTCCAGCAGTGATTGGAGTTCAAATTCTGTTGCGCAAACGACAAGGAACATGGTAGGAAGACGTCTTTTCGGGATAATGGTTGATAAGTTCAATCGTAAAACATTTCTTTCAATTTACACTTAGCGAATTACGCATGCAACAGGAATTCTCGCTTCAAGCCTACAACTATACACTTCCACCTGAAAATATTGCCCAGCATCCCGCCGATGCCCGGGAAAACTCACGCCTTCTTGTTCTCAATCGCCATAGCGGCAAACAGGAACATCAGAGATTTCATCAAATCATCGACCTTCTCAATCCCGGCGATCTACTGGTAGTAAATAATACAAAAGTCTTTCCAGCACGACTTCACGGACAAAAGGAGAGTGGCGGCAAGGTTGAAGTATTTCTCCTCTCCTATCCCGTTGAAACCGCAGGAAACCATGGGGAAAAACGGGCAGAAGTTACAACACTTATCAAAAGTTCCAAACGCCCTAAACCCGGAAGTCTTCTTTTCCTGGGAGCGGATCTTGAGGCCAGGGTACTGGAACTACTTGACGGTGGCAAAGTCACCATTGAACTGAAGTATTCCAGTGATAAAGACCTCTCCTCAATTCTTGAAAATTATGGCCAGGTGCCACTCCCTCCCTATATCAGCAGAAAAGACGGAACCACCGACGAGGACAGGGAACGCTACCAGACGGTTTACGCGAAAGCACCAGGTGCAGTGGCTGCGCCTACGGCAGGACTTCATTTTTCAGAAGATCTGTTACAGGCCATTCAGGACAAAGGTGTGGATTTTACTGGAATCACTCTCCACGTGGGACATGGTACATTTGCGCCCGTTCGCTGTGAAGATATCCGGGATCACAGGATACATCAGGAATATGTTTCGGTGTCACAGGATAGTGCTGATAAAATCAATGCAGTACGCAGGGCCGGGGGAAAAATATGGGCGGTGGGAACCACCACGGTTCGAACTCTGGAGTTTATGAGCGATACAAACGGCAGAGTACAGGCAGGAGATGACTGGTGCGGGCTCTATATCATGCCCGGTTATGCATTCAAAGTAGTGGACAATCTTATCACCAACTTTCACCTGCCGGAATCATCGTTGCTGTTTCTGGTTTCAGCACTCTGCGGCCGTGACCCCTTGATGAAGAGTTACCGGGAAGCCATCGCAATGGGCTATCGGTTTTATTCATACGGCGATGCCATGGCCATACACGGCTAACTCAAGGCGATCAGTTAGGAATTAGCTGCAGCGCAGGGACAAGTTCCGCTGGTCTTGCAGGGAGGAGCGGCTTTGGGAGTAACTGGTGCATCCTTTGTCGCAGGTTTAGGAGAGGCATATCCGTCTGCATACCAACCGCCACCCTTCAGTTTAAAAGAACTCATGGACATAATTTTTTTCACAGGTCCTTCACAGTCGGGACACTGAGATAAAGGATCGTCGGCCATTCGTTGCTGAACTTCAATAACTTTTTCACACGCTGGACATTCATATTCGTATACTGGCATTTTCCTACTCCGTCGTACTATTAGTAAAAAATTTGTAACTCTTATTTTACAATTCAAAGGGATGCGATCTTTTAACATTCATGGTGGCTGTAATTGTCGGATTCTGTGACACCCAAACCATGCTTTATTGAAGAACCTTTCCACCATATATCAAGGAAGTAATTCAAAATCGTGCCCCTGCCCTGAGGTGCAGAGTACTGTAATGCGCAGATTTACGCCTGTCAACTCCCCCTCAACAATTCTTGCAGGAGTTACGCAGTAACAGGAGATCATCCAATGACCACTTCTCTTCACTTGACTTTTACACTTGCCGATATAAGATTGTTTGTCCTGAATGTGTAAAAACCGTAATAGTGTTTCTGACTGAGAGAAAGTGATTCTGGTGTTTTCCGACAAATCATTCCGCAAGCGAAGAATGAGCGAGGACGTTTGACGGAGAATACCTGAATCATGGTTAATAAGACGTTAATATAAGATAAAAATATTTTTTCTTTATGCCGAGTACTTTTTGCAAAATCACTTAAAGAGAAAAGGCAGAAAAAACTAACCATAGAATACTTTATGATAGGCATTTTTGATTCCGGTGTCGGCGGCATGACAGTAGCTCATGCCGTTGAACAGCTCCTTCCTGACTATTCACTTGTCTATTACGGTGATATTGCACGTAGTCCCTACGGCCCCAAAAGCCCTAAAACCATCATCGACTACTCTATCCATAACACCGAATTTCTCCTCGATAAGGGAGCAGAATTAGTTATTATTGCCTGCAACTCAGCATCCTCCGTTGCCACGGAAACACTTCGGGAAAGATTTCAGGTACCCATAATTGAAGTTATCACTCCGGCGGTGAATCGTGCAACCTCTGCAAGCCAGACAGGCCGAATCGGAATTATCGGTACCAGGGCCACGGTCAGAAGCAACATCTATCAAAAAACAATCCTTGCGAAACAATCAGAATGTAAAGTCTTCCAGGAAATATGTCCCCTTCTGGTTCCCCTTGTTGAGGAGGGCTGGCTCAACAGACGGGAAACAAAAATGATACTGCGGCGCTACCTCGCTCCTTTAAAAAACAAACAAATAGACACCCTGGTGCTTGGCTGTACCCATTATCCCCTGTTAAAAAACCTGATTCAGGCACGAATAGGGAAACGGGTTAAACTCATTGACTCTTCCATTGAAACCGCTCAATATGTAAAACAATTCCTTCTAAGCAATCCAGATGTTGTTTCGAAGAATGGCAGCGTCAGTCATAAATATTACGTCTCTGATATCACAGAAACGGCTAGCCAGGTAGCTGAACATATTTTTTCCCGTCCAATGGAGTTAATTATTGCATGAAAACTTTCCAGGCAGCAAAAAACTTTGTTTACAGCAGCTTCCTTGTACTCCTTAGCCTGCTCCTTTCCTGTCCGGCAACAGCCGCTGAATCCCCTGAAGAAATAGCCACAAGACTACAGAAGCGGTACGATAGCATATATTCATTCACCTTTGACTTTAATCAGGACACCAGAGGCCAGCTCAGTGGCCGTCCAAAAAAAGGAAGTGGCCAGGCATTTTTTGTTAAGACCGGAAATGCGGACATGAAATCCGGAAAAATGCGCTGGAATTATTTGTCTCCTGAGAAACAGGTGCTGGTTAGTGACGGCATCACATTTACCATGTATTTTGCCTCCATGGCGCAGATGATAATTACGCCGGCCTCAACCCTGCAACAGGATCTGACCTATTCATTTTTTACAGGATCCGGCAACCTGCTCAAGGATTTTACCATCCTTGCCCCGGATCAGGTCACCAGTCCCCAGGGTCAGACGAATAGTATAAAGTTAATCCCCAATTCCAAGCAATCTCAAGTCGCCGAGATTCATCTCTGGGTGACCGATGATTCTCTTATTCGACGCATAGAAATACTGGATCACTTCGATACTCTGACAGTCCTGAATTTCAGCAATCTTCTGGTTAACACTCTCGATAGAGATGATGCTGAACTTATGGAAAGCCTCTTTCATTATACGCCACCAGAAGGTACAGAGATCATCAATCAATAATGGATAAGCCAAAATCTTTTCGACTGGGTCTGGTGTCCATGCCATGGTCGATATTCAATCGTCCTTCCATCCAACTTGCAGCACTCAAGGCCTGGCTCGACACCAGGGAAAACAGTTTTATAACAACAACTCTTTTTCATCCCTACCTCGCAGCAGCTGCAGCCATTGGCACTGAAACCTACCATTACCTCGCAAAAAACAGTTGGGTCGGTGAGGCACTATACAGCCCCATGCTCTTTCCCGTGCAAAGGGAGCAGGCTGAAAAACTCTTTTATGAAAGTTGTCGCAAAGAAAAGGGCCTGAAACACCTTGATTTCGACAAATGTGGACAGCTTCTGGAGCATGCCCTTGAGCAATGGCTTGAAAGCGTTGACTTTGCATCCTTTGATCTCATCGGGTTTTCCGTCTGTTTTAACCAGCTTATCTCTTCACTCACCGCAGCAGACAGAATAAAAAAACTCTTTCCAAAACTGCCAATTATCATCGGCGGATCCGGATGTGTTGGTGAAATCGGCATGTCCCTTCTCCAGAACTTCCCTCAAATCGACTATGTCATCAGTGGAGAAGGTGAAGAAGGCTTGGAACAACTCTGTCGTTCGCTGCACTCCTCGGAAAGTACCAGCACTCTGCCGCCCCAGATCCTCAGCCTGAAAACAACGGGTGCAATCAGCAGCAGCTGTGCGGGTATTGCAGATCTGAACAATCTGCCGGTACCAGACTACGATCCCTACTTTCAGGAAATGAAACATATCTTTCCTGCCCAACCCTTTGTTCCCGTACTCCCAATCGAATTTTCAAGGGGATGTTGGTGGAACAAATGTACATTCTGCAACCTGAACCTCCAGTGGCGTGGATATCGCTGGAAAACGTCGGATACCATGCTTGCAGAAGTACACGGGCAGGCTGAGCATCACAAATGCCTTGATTTTTGTTTTACCGACAACGCCCTGCCACCAAAAGAGGCTGATAGGTTTTTCGGCACCCTGGCCGGAAAGGAGACAGACTACGATTTCTTTGCTGAAGTCCGTGTTATCACAGATCCGGACACACTGCGGCGCTATCGTAAAAGCGGGCTCTCGACAATCCAGGTGGGTATCGAATCACTCTCCACCAGTCTGCTTAAAAAGATGAAAAAGGGAACCACAGCCATTGAGAATATTGCCGCCATGCGTCAAAGTAGTGAAGCTGGAATACAGCTTGATGGAAACCTTATCATTGAATTCCCGGGAAGCAGTGCGGAGGAAGTGCAAGAAACCCTGAACAACCTGGATTTTGTCCTACCCTATACACCCCTGAGTACCGCCTCTTTTTTCCTCGGTCACGGCTCACCCGTGGCAAAAGCTCCAGGTAGCTTTGGTGTTCTTGCTGTGACTCAACATCCCAAAAATACAAAACTCTTTCCCCCGGAGCTCCTGCAAAACCTCAATATGCTTATTAAAGGATATCGGGGTGATCGTAACCGGCAACGGAAACAGTGGAAGGAAGTGGCAACAAAGATCGAATCCTGGAACGAATTCCATAGCCGGCGCAACCCATTACAGCCTCCCCTGAGCTATCGGGATGGTAACAGTTTTCTCCTGATACGACAGGAACAGCTAAGCGGCCCCACCCTGCAGCACAGATTACAGGGTACATCCAGAAAAATTTATCTCTTCTGCCGAAAGATTCGTAGCATGGAAGAAATCATCCAGGAATTTCCATTCATCAAAGTGGCGGCACTGAGAGTTTTCTTGCTGGATCTCCACGCTAAAAGATTGATATTTCACGATAATAACCAATTCATAACACTTGCCATTAACAGTAGAGGGAATTAGGAGACATCTATTCCCCTTGGAGTTCTACCATCAGCTTTTCCCTTCCATTTTCAATCTTTTTTCTTTCAGTAATATCCGATTTGTCCCCATGAATTCGACAACCTGCCCGTCAGATATCTAAAAAAAACAGCACAACGTGGTGATTTCTTAGCAAGTTTGATGTTGTTAATTTGGAATAATGCTTGACAGCAGCTTTCATGTCTCGATATAGTAATACGAATATTATTTTCGTATTACTGTGAGTAGTGTGAAAACCACCTTGCAAATAGTATTGCTTACATATTTACACGTTCAGATAAAAAACAGTGCATAAACAGATTAGACAAATTGGATTGTGTAAAAATGCAGAAAATAAATAATGCGGTCATAATACATATTTTATGGCTGATGCGAATACACTTAGAGGGCAATTATTATGAAAGTTTGGGCGGTAATAATAGTGCTGTTCACAGCCACAACGGTTTGGGCATATGAGGGACGCAAAATGAAACTGATTGAGACCGGTGAAAGTTCCGGTATTCGACAAGAAATTTATCCTGTTCATCCAGAAATCAAAGGCCAAGAGGCCATCCAATTCCGGCAAATCGGTGTTTTCCATACCCCTTACAATCAAAACACAAGGGCACCCCGCCAGGGTATTCTGGAACCGGAAACCAAAGCTATAATCGAGATTGATAGCATCTATAGAAAGGGATTAGCTGATCTTGAGAAATTTGAATATATTATTGTGCTTTATTATTTCAATATCACCAAGACGTGGTCACCTACGGTTAATCCTCCTCAATCCGATCATCACTTTGGTGTCTTTGCCACACGTTCACCCAAGCGACCTAATCCTATCGGATTCTCTGTGGTAAAATTAGAAAGTGTCGATTTGGAAAAGGGGATCCTTACGCTAAGCGGAATCGATGCCTTTGAAGGTACACCAGTGCTAGATATCAAGCCCTATCTCCCATCTATAGATATCGTTTATAGTAAAGAAAATGCTGCAACTGAAAGGGAACTTGGTCACCATGATGAAAAATACATCATAGATCCGACCATGTATAAATGAGATATGAAACAATGCCGGTGCCTGAAAAATAAAGCATCCCTTATGAACGTCTGGTCAATATTCATCACCATCCGTCATTTAACGACTAAGGAAACACGGTCTCAGGTGTATTGTTTTCCCCAATGATCATTAATTATGGTGAGTCTGCCGCACTCTTCTCAGCATTTTTTTGGGCGTTTGGCATCGTGCTGATGAAGAAAGGTGGTGGAGGTCTTTCAATAATGGCAAGAAATTTTTGCCGTCATTTTTTTGTTACCCTGCTGTTTATTCTCCTTATGGTATTTCAGCAAGAAATGATGCCTTCTTTTGCAACACTCTCTATCCCATTGTTGTTAATCAGTTCTCTATTCGGCATTGTCGTTTCCGAAACCTTTTTCATGAAGGCTTTATCAGAAACTGAAACTACGACTATAACCATTACCGGCATGCTGTACACACCGATAGTCGTTATTATATCAGTTCTTTTTTGTAAAGAAATTCTCACCCCGTTTGAAATGTTCGGCGGACTTTTCATTATCAGCGGTTCCCTTCTCGCATTTCCACGTTTTGCCCTTTTTGCTGACATCCAGCAACACCGACGTGGGTATTTATATGCTGTCCTGTCGGTTGTCGCTGCTGCTATAGGTGCCGTGACAATGAAACCTTTACTGGCTGAAACTGATCTTTTGGGACTCCTCGTTCTACGTATCGCTATTGCTCTCCCTTTTCTTATGCTAATTTCAAGGTTGCGTAATGGCTGCGTCTTAGTAGAAATATTTCGAGCACCATCCCAAGGGTACAGGTATCTGTTAAGCGGAGCTTTTTTTAGCGATTTTCTCGGCACCTATTACTGGGCTACTTCGATGCAGAGCGAAAGCGTCGCCTTGGTTAGCATGCTTGGTCAGACCTCTATAATCTTCGTCCTGTTCTTTTCCCGATTCCTTCTTTCAGAGCGTATCACAACAATAAAGATTATCTCTGTCTTGGTAATTTTTGCCGGCACGCTGGTTACTACTGTCTTTGATTAAAGACAAAGATCTTCACAGAAAATCTGCTAAGGTTGTCCGGGGAAAAATCAAACAATAAGAATGCATCCATTGTTGAAAATGAAGCCGAATTGAACCGAACTATTTTAAGCCTATCAGCTGAGGAGGAAAATGAAATTCTGCGTTGACACGGGTGAGACGAACGCCTCCATGGTCCGGAGGTATTTCCAGATCAATCAGAGACTCTTTGGTGGGGGAAAAACAGGTAGACTGGATTTAATCTGACAGGCACCTCTATGAAGTAGGTCCCTGTCAGATCATGTTTGGATCACTATCTGTTATGATTGGGGAACAACACCACCCATTCCTACACACTCAATGCAGTACTCTTCCATCGTTTCCGGACTGTGACAATCCTCACAGAATTTTTTATCGCACCCGATACAGACGGTGATTTTTTCTGTATCTGTTTCTTTACCACATACTTCACATTTTATTGTTTCTTTACTCATTTACGTCCTCTTGGTTTTAAATTAGCCGTTAGCGACACGCTTTAGTTATAGACTCATTACAAATAATTTGTATATCTACTTCCCTATATTAGAAGTCTATCAATTATCAGCAATTCCCGAAGCAAGTCTCATTATAGTCTGAAAACGGGTATATAGGCCATTTGATTTAGCAATATACCATTTTTAACAGAATTCGATCAAGTTGTCGATTCTGGACAATGAAAAAGGCTGCAAATTACATTTTTTGAGCGTACTGCTCCATCCGTCCCTTCCTGTTA
>Ga0207996_1000733_pt1 | contig 27028 bp, 21 predicted proteins | sample AntAceMetag02UKG_FD_184773 | JGI IMG/M metagenome (GOLD analysis project Ga0207996, IMG submission 184773) | Saline lake microbial communities from Ace Lake, Antarctica - Antarctic Ace Lake Metagenome 02UKG (SPAdes) (version 2) | ecosystem: Environmental > Aquatic > Non-marine Saline and...
CAAGACGATGTGCTTTGTCTACAAGTTTTATTATTAATTAAAACAGGATGTTATTGATATTGTCGATTTGAGGCGAAAAAATATCCAAATACGTTGCTCCGCCCAAATCCATAATTAGAATTGCTGATGACCGGCAGAGCTAAAGGTGTCAAATCATCTAATAAACCCGAATCAGATTTGCGATGGCTGCACCTTCGGGCAGAATCAGGCTGTTACTGGTGAGGGTTCTGTGCATCAGCCCCATGAGTCGATCAACGTCCGTGCCTAGTTGAACTAATCGCTTCCGATTGAGAGTGTAGCCCTGGACCAGGTGTTGTTTCAGGGTTTGGGTGGCCCACTGCCGAAAATGCACACCGCGTTGAGATTTGATGCGGTAGCCCACTGAGATGATTACATCCAGGTTGTAATAGCGCGTCTGGTAAGTTTTTCCGTCTTCGGCAGTATGTGCAAAATTTGCACATACTGAATCCTGCACCAGCTCGCCTTCCTTGAAAATATTATTGATATGCTTGCTGATAACGCTGCGCTCTCTTTCAAAAAGGGGAAGACAGAAGTCAGGGAACGGAAGGCAGAGGTCAGGAAAGCAGGAAAGGGAAAGATGGGTATTGGGTGTTGGGTGTTGGGTGTTGGGTGTTGGGTGTGTGCCGTGGTTGAAATTGCGTATTTCCTTTATATTGTCGGTTTTTTAAATTCCTGCCGGTGGTGCCTGGTTTTTGATCTCGTTGCTGCCGGCTTCGAATACTTTTTTGGGAAACATCCGGAGATCCTCGGATACGAATGGGTATTGCGGCAGATAACGATGTACCAGGACTACAATGGCCATGGCCTGGTGCCGATCCCTCTTTTTCTTGAGCGGATCACGATCCGATTGTTCACTCAACCAAAGCTTGTGCAGTGCAAAGGCTCTGGGATCATGGCAGATCATGGGGGCCGGGTAGCCGTCATCCCCGATCACGACATGGGAAAACTTCGGGGAAGATACCAGCCAGTGCAGGTTTCGGATTTCCGCTGCTTCCATGTCGCCTTTGCCGCCCATCCGGCGCGGTTCCCGGCTAATCATCAATCGGGGTTCAGGTTTTACCAGATCCACCATATAGCCATCCTTGTTAATGGCTCGGAACCCCTGCCGACCGCGCAATTCAAATGATCGATCCGCCTTGCACAACAGGTCGAGCAACCCTTTTACCGACGAATCATTGTCCGGGGATACCAGAGAAAGACGCGAACGGACATCCCACAAGATATCCATATCCCGGGTGGCCAAGATGGGGCTATCCAGAAAGACGCCTGCTGCCGCCTCATAGGCATATATGGCATTGGTCCCGATGACCGTGACGTTTCGACCCAACAACTGGTACTGGTCAAGGATTCGCAGGATACCGGTGACGATTCGAGGCACCCGCTGGATGGACACGGCCTTACAGAGCCGAGCCTGTTCCCGGAGTCTTTCCCGAAAAAAAGCAAGGCGCTCTTTCAACACCTGCTTGCCGCTACGAAACTTTTCCAGCACGGCCTCGGTCTCCGGCGTTCGCAGGCCCAGGCTTTTACCGTACCCATACCGATCCCGAGTGCGAAACAGGTATTCCCGGCCTTTTGATTTTTTCCAGTGCATACCGCCCCGATATGACCTGTTTGCCCGGTGTGCCTCCGTATATGCATCGTAAATCTGAAGCGTATCGATGAATATCCGCCGCTGATTCGCCGACATCTCAATGGACGTAATTAAATTTTCCTTCATTTTTCAGCCTCCCGGCATTGAAGGAAAACCCGTTATGACCGATCGGTTTTCCTTCAATTATTAGATATTAAATGCTGAAGGAAAACTATCGAATTGTCAACATGTTAAAGTCCCAAAATAATCTTGAGCGCATTGAGTCCTTTGCCTTATGGGAGAAAAAACTTTTTAATGGGTTGATGGGTATTGGGTGCTGGGTATTGGGTGATGGGTGATGGGTAGTGGGGTGAGGCTGAAGGAATAAAACAGGAAATGAGAAAGAGAGCAGAGGGATTTAAAAAAGGGAGGAGACTTGAAATGAAGAAAAAAACGGGATCATCAAAATGGGGTTAGACAACAGTGGCCAAATGGTGCTAAAAGTATTTTTTTATCCAGGTATCACGTGAACAACCCGGGCGATCGCCCTCAACTTTTTGGCAATTAAACTGATATGATCAGCCTTGATTCCGTTACAAAAAACTTTGGCGCCCTTACCGCTGTGGATAATGTTTCCTATACGATTAAAAAGGGGGAGTCTTTTGCATTGCTTGGACCCAACGGTGCCGGCAAGACGACCATCGTCCGAATGCTTCTCGATTTTATCAAACCTTCCTCGGGCGGCATTACCATCAATGGCCTGCCGGTATCCGACCCGGCATCCCGCAGACACATCGGATATGTCGCCGAACAGCACATGATTCCGCCCTATCTTTCCGGTCTGGAATATCTGTCGCGGCATGCGTCTTTAATCGGGTTGTCCGGGGCAGACGCGGGAAATGAAATCGCCAGGGTTCTCGATATGGTTTCCATGAAAGGGCGGGAAAGAACAAAATCCGCAGAGTACTCGCGAGGCATGAAACAGCGTATTGGGCTGGGAGCTGCCCTGCTGGGCCGGCCGGAATTGCTGATACTGGATGAACCCGTCTCCGGGCTCGATCCCATCGGCATCCGCGATGTCAGAAAAATTATTGAAACTCTCCGTGACAAAAAGGTGACCGTGGTCTTAAACTCCCACCTGCTTTCAGAGGTGGAAAAAACATGTGACACGGCGGCGATCATGTACAAGGGGAAAATCCTTATCAAGGATAACATTAACGCCATCGTGAAAGATCACGAGACCCTCGAAGAGGTTTTTATCCGATATATAGAGAATGAAAAATGAATAATGTCATAAAAATTTCAATCTATACCATGCTTGACCAGATGCGACATAAAAGCTTTTACGTCCTCTTAGGGCTTTCCATTCTATTCATATTGATGATTCGCGGATGTTATGACGGAGAATATATGGTTAACGGGAGAATGGTGGATAACACTGCGGTGGCCTGGCATGTTTCAAAAATTGTTTTCCATCTGATTACCGCCGGAATGTTCCTGATGGTGTCCATGCTCTCAATGAAGATATTCAGCCGGGATCACGAGGATGGCAGCGTTGTTTTGTTTCTTTCCAGATCGGTTGTCAGATGGCAGTATGTACTCGGCCGGATCACCGGCACCTGGGTACTTTGCCTTGTTTTCATGTTTATACTTCACCTGACGATCTTTTTGACGGTATGGGTCAAAACAGGAACCCTCATTTCAGGATACCTGACCGCATCCGTGGTATGTTCCATCAGCCTTCTTTTTGTGATTGCATGCGTCTGCTTTTTGTCTCTTTTCATGCCGGATTTTATCAGTGCGCTCTTTACCATGGGAATTCTGTTCGTCGGTTTTATTTCCGATGGCGGATATCAGATTTTCAACAGTGATATCGTCAGAGCCGCGGTCCATTCCTCAATCAATCCGGAACCGGCCTTATGGCGGGTCTTATACCCCAAGGTTTTTATGGTGCAGGCCTATGCAGATACCCTCATCAGCAAAAACGAATTTCATAGTATGGGATCTTTTCATCCCGTTTTGAATCTGTCCTTTTTTATTTTCTTAATCATGGTATTCATGGTGAGTGCTTTTAATCGAAAAGAGATTTGATGGCGTTTGCCTGATTTTTTTATTCCTCTTCCATGGCCTGAATAAAACCGTCGGCCTTATGAATGGCGGCATCCATGTTGCGTGTCAATGCGGCGACATCGATTTCCACAGACACCGGTTTACTTTGCAAATGAGAAACAGGAGGCGTTACGAGTATGATTATCCCATATGAAAAGCTCAGCAAAGAAGCCCTGCAGGGGCTGATTGAGGAGTTTGTTACCAGAAATGGGACCGATTCCGGTTATATCAAAAAGGCCCTTGACCAGAATGTGGAAATGGTCATCAGCCAATTACGGCGCGGTGATGCCGTGGTTGTTTACGATGAAAAAATCGGCAGTGCCAATATCGTACCCGGAGACAGACCGCATGAAAAAAAATGACCCGGTGTATGTCCGGCTGCAAAAGCACCTGGACCGCCAGGCGGTGGGATTCCCCGCCACACGATCCAATGCCGAAATCAGGATGCTCAAACACATTTTCACACCGCTGGAGGCGCAGATTGCCGCCTGCCTGACCTACAAATTTGAGCCCCTCGAAACGGTCTTTGGCCGGGCCGCCGCCCATATTGTAGACTCCCCTGTTGAGCTGGAAAAACATCTTGAGCGCATCCTGAAAAAAGGGGGAATTGAATCCAAAATCAAGGACGGCAGGCGACAGTACTGCAACTCACCACTGGTGGTGGGAATGTACGAAATGCAGCTTGAGCGGCTGACGCCCGAGTTTATCAGGGATTTCAGAGAATATACCGGTGATTCAAAATTCGGTATCGAATTTTTAAGCACCAAACTTCCTCAAATGCGAACCATCCCGGTGGCCCGGAGCATTCGCGTCCAACACCAGGTTCGCACCTATGATGAGGTCACGGCGTTGCTGCACCAGGCAGACGCCCCCTTTGTCATTTTAGAATGCATCTGCCGTAAAAAAAAGGCCCTTGAGGGCGACCCGTGCAAGGTGACCGATCGCAAGGAAACCTGCCTGGCCATCGGCGGAATCGCCCAGTCGGTCCTGCACAGCGGCTTTGGCCGGGAAATCGATCGGGCCGAAGCCCTGGCGATCATCGAGGAAAACCAGAAAGAGGGGCTGGTGCTCCAGCCGTCCAACTCGGAAAAAGTCGAGTTCATTTGCTCTTGCTGCGGATGCTGCTGCGGCATGCTGAGCATCCACAAGGCTCTTCCAAGACCCCTGGATTTCTGGGCTTCAAATTTTCAGGCAAGGGTGGACGAGCATGCCTGCATCGGATGCGGGGCCTGTGCCAAACGCTGCCCGGTGGAAGCGGTTAGTGTTCCCGTTAAAAAACAGCCGGCTGCAGTGGACTTGAATCGATGTATCGGATGCGGTGTCTGTGTGACCACCTGTCCTGAAAAAGCCATCTCCCTTTTTAAAAAACCGGTCGAAGTCAAGCCTCCGGGAACCCGGGAAGATCTGTATGACATTATCATGGCTCACAAGAAAGGGACCCTGGGGAAATTAAAACTGACCGGCAAATTGGTGGTCAATGCGATTCGAACCGGGAAAACCGATATCCTGAAATAAAAGGGGGTTACGCGCTCCAGAGCTTCTCGCTCAGGCCGGATGCCCGCTGCACGCGCGTCCGGACGGCCTGTTTGACGATATCACGGGTGGCCAGAACCACAACTTTATTTTTCGCCCGGGTCACTCCCGTATAAAAAAGTTCCCGGGTCACAACCGGAGACACATGCCGCGGCAATGCCAGCAACACGGTATCAAACTCGGTCCCCTGGCTCTTATGAACCGTCATGGCATAGACGGTTTCATGGGCCGGCAGTCTGGCCGGTGAAATCATCCGGGCCTTTTGGTTGCCGTCCATAAAAAAGGCAGCCGGCCGTGATGCTTCGGCATCCGGCTTTGCAATGAGACCCACATCGCCGTTAAACAGATTAAGCTGGTAATCATTGCGCGTAACCATGATCGGCCGCCCCGGATACCACTCCCGGGAGGTATCGATTCCGGTATATTTTTTTAAAATACCGGCGACCACGGCATTGAAAGCCGCCACCCCGTCCTCGCCCCTTCGAAGGGCACAAAGAATTCGAAATTGGGCAAAACGCGCCAACAACCCGTCACAGGCCCTGTCCTCAAAACACGGGACATAATACTGCCGCACCAGAGATTCCATGCACTCCCTTTTCCGATTGACATCGTCGGGGTCCACCAGCATGACTTCAGGCCTGGCCTTATCCTGCAAAACAGCCAGTGCCTCATCTGCATCGCCCCGATTGATGGCCCGGGCCAGACAGCCTATGCCGCTGTGGCTGTCAAACCGATAGCTGTGCGTCAAATTGACAATACATTGCCCGATTTCCGGCTGAACTGCGGAATCATGTAAAGGCGGGAGTTCCCGGCGGACGGTTTCCGTTAAAGCGGAAGACCCGCGGATCGTCTCCGGGGGCGTGCAGATATCCCCTAAAATGGCCCCGGCCTCCACCGAGGCAAGTTGATCCTTGTCGCCCAGAAGAATCAGACGCGCGTGCGAGGGCACGGCCGCGACCAGGTTGGCCATAAGGGACAGATCCACCATGGAGGCTTCATCCACGATCAGAATATCCACGGCCAGCGGGTTGCCGGCATCATGAAAAAACCGGTTGGGCCGATCGCGCCGCACCCCCAGCAGCCGATGAATCGTGGCAGCCTCTTCCGGGATATGGACCTTGAGGGCATCGCTACACACAAGAGCCCCGGTCCCGGTGGCGGTCTTTGCATTTATGACGGCATCCTTGAGGCGGGCCGCAGCCTTGCCCGTGGGCGCCGCCATCAGAATATGCGGCACATCCCGGCCTGCGTTCAGGGCCTGTTCGATAGCCAGGGCGAGAATTTTCACCACCGTGAATGTCTTTCCAGTTCCCGGACCGCCCGAAATAACGGTGAGATGACGGTCCAGACTTACTTTGGTGGCAACACGCTGCATATCCGGACCGGAAAGACCGGGCGAGGCCGGAAACAAACGATCCAATCCCTTTTCCAGCAGGTCAGGGGCTATCTCTTTTTCCCTTTGTCCGGCCCGCTCCAGTAATGCCCGGACCAGGGACTGCTGGTAATGCCAGTATCTTGCCAGGTAAAGCCGTCCACCCGCATCCAGCACCAGGGGAGTTGCGCTCTCACCGCTGCCCGTCACGGGACTGGCCTGCAGGGCCGCACGCCAGTCAGGGTCAGCCGGCCACCTTGCACCCGGGAGTTCACCGTCATTGGCGACCACTGGCCGGCCGGCAAGGGTATTCAGATCGACACACACATGTCCTCTGGAAATAAAACGGCTGCAAAGGGCCGCGGCAAGGAGTACGGCATCACTGCTTTCATTGGCCAGCCGCCCCATGGCCCGGGCAAAATGCAGGTCCAGCCGGGACAGGTAGCCTTTGCTATAAAGCTCATCGAGTGTCGGGATCATAAATTAATCGCGTTTGCAAGGTTGAAGGTTAAAGACTGAAGGCTGAAGGCTGTAGACTGTAGGCTGTAGGAACGATAACTTTCTGCCCGGTCGTAAATTTTTTTCTTCATCTTCTCCCATTCAATTTTCAATTTGGTTAGGGTTTTCCATCAATTTTCATATAAAAAGACAGAGCGAAGCGATTCCACAAGTTTTCACTTCTCAATTCTCAATTAAAACAGGCTCGACAATGCCTGTATCAATTCCAAAGAAGGCCGGTCTCTAAAAATACCGCAGTCCGGGCCTGTTTCAGGAGACATGCCGCGGATAAACAAGTAATAAACGCCCCCGAAATGAATATTATAGTCATAGCCCGGCATTCGCCAGGCAAGATAGCGATGCAGGGCCACCGTATAGATATGATACTGCAAAAAATAGTTATGATCGGACATGGCATTTGTCAGGTGATCCCCGGTATAGTCGGAAAAGCGCTCTCCCAGAAAATTGGATTTATAATCCACCAGGTACCATCTGTCCTGATGTTCAAATATCAGGTCGATAAACCCTTTTAAAAAACCCTTGATCGGTGCAAAACCAAGCTGTCCGATCTGTTTCGGATATTCACCCGGGATTGCGGGACTGCCATACTCTGCAAACAGGGCTGCCAGGTGCCCGGCATTGACAGGCTCTTTTTCAGACGCAACACCGGCCACCGGAAAGATGAATTCAAGCTCATTCAAGCGGTGATCATCGGCAACAGATCCCAGCTTCAGCCCCGGCAGGTCGTAATCCAGGCAGGTATCCAATGTCTGCATCACAGCCGATGCCGCAATTTTCCATTGGGCCGGGGCAAAACCAAAGGCTTCGAGTTTTTGTGCCACCAGATTTTTGACCACCTCCGAATCCCGGCATGTAAAATCCAGATCTTCATATACCCCGTGAAAAAAATTACCGGCCCTGACGCCGCGGCTGAATTCCGCCAGCGGTACGAGCCGGTCTGCCGGCAGAGCCGAATCAGCCGGGGGTCCTGCCGCAGCCAACGCGACCTCACCGTGCGGATCATGGTCCCGGCCCCTATCTTCATCGGGTGTCAGGTCCTTTGAATCGGAAACCAGCTTTGAAAAACTCGCCGTATACCATCCCGGGTGCAGACGCCGTCGATTTTGACGGCATTCAAGCTGTTCACGCCCTGCCCTTGCCGGCAAATACGATTCCGGCGTATCCGGCAAAAGCGCCTCCACTTGTATGCAACCGCCGGATTCGGTTGCAAGGCTTTGTAAATCCAAAAGAATCTCTTTATCACTCAGGCCGCGGACATGGTCGGAAAGGGTTTTAAAATCAGCCGTTTTGTCCGGCTGGTGCAGCAGGTAGGCCATGGGAGATGTCTCGAAATCTCTGACAGCACCCCAGACCACCCGGCAGTGATGCCGTGCCCGTGTCAGGGCCACGTATAGCAATCTCAGGTTTTCCGCCATCTCTTCCCGGCCGGCCAGGGCCAGATTCCCCTTGATCTGCGATGAGCCCAGGTCCAGCATGGGCCGGCTGTCTGTGGGATCATGAAACCGGGCCAGGGCTTTTGAATCGTTGTACAGACGCCCGTCCCAGAGAAACGGAGCATAAACCACCTTGTATTCCAGGCCCTTGCTCTTGTGGATGGTCACGAGCTGAACCGCCATGGCATCGCTTTCAAGCCTCATTTCAAACGTATCAGGCACCTGGTCCGATGCGGCCATCTGCATTTCAAACCAGCGCAAAAGCCCGGACATGCCCAGGTGCTGCTCAACAACGGCTCCATACAGCAGTTCCACAAGATGGTCAAGATTGGCAACCCTGCGCTCGCCCCCGGACAGGGCCGGCAACCGGGCGATAACGGTGGGGCTTTCCGGCTTGGGGCGCAGAAAGAAAATCGCCTGCATCATCTGAATAAAACCGTGGTTCTGCCAGGTTGCATGCCAGGTCCGAAAACGCATGACCCAGTCTTCCCAGTCATTTTCATTTTCCCGGAGCGTATGAATCTCATCGCCGGTAATTCCGAATATATCCGTACACAGGGCAGCTCCAACCCGGTTGCCACCTACCGGATCGGCAACCGCATTCAGAATATGATGCAGTTCCATGGCTTCGGGGGCCAAAAACACGCTTTCCCTGCTGGTGAGCACGCAGGGGACACGCAGTCGGGCAAGGGCCTGCTGCATCAGTCGGGCCTGACGGTTGGTGCGCACCAGCACTGCGATATCGCCCGGCCCTATCCGGGCATCTTTCCCGATTCCCACAGTACAGTCGCCGGCAAGCAGCTTTGCAATATCACCTGCCACAAGATCCGGCAGGTGATCCATTATCCAGCCCTTGTTCATCAGACCGTTGCTCACGGGGATGTCAGGGGCACGGCCGACAAATAGAATTTTAAAAGGCGCGGCGGCCTTACCATTTATAACAAATGCATCCTCGACCCCGGGCCGCGGCTCTACCGGCGCAAACCCGATCTGCCTGTAGAAAAACGGGTTTACAGCCCGGCCAAAGAGCGTATTGACTGCTTTAATCAGGCCCGGATCGGAACGCCAGTTCACGCCAAGTGTAAAGGAGCAGTCTCCGGCATCCTTTACAGCGGCAAGATAGGCAAAAATATCCGCGCCCCGAAAACTATAGATGGATTGCTTGGGATCTCCGATCAGAAAAAAAGGTGCCCCGCTACCCTGGTAGATACGGTTGAAGATACGATACTGGGCCAGGTCCGTATCCTGGAATTCATCGATGAGAGCGGCCGGGTAGCGGTCCCTTATTTTGCACGCCAGCAATTTCGCCCCACGTCCCTGCAGAGCCCGATCCAGGTTCTGGATCAAGTCGTCAAAAAAACAGATGTTCTGATCGGTTTTTCGGGTGTAAAGCTCACTCAGGGCATACGCCATGAGCTGCTTTTTAAAGGCCATGAGCCAGCGATGGGAAAATGTACACAGCTCTTCGCACGCCGAGAAAAAAGGGTGCTCGGGGCAGGCCGCGGCTTTTTTCAGTTTGGCGTTGGTCTCCAGCAGCCGGGACTGGGTAAACTTGTCAATGTTTTTTTCAGTTTCAAAATCCCGGATATGGTCAGCGTTAAAAAAGGCCTCGACATTTGCCAACCATGTGCCCAGATTTTTTTTATTGTAGGAGCGGCGGTTCACCCCGGGGTGAGATTGCAAAAGCGCCTGGATTTCTTTGCCCTCATTTTGCCAGAGGTTCCGGGTCTTTTGATAAATTTTATGCAAATCTTCTTCTGTAATTTCGGACGCTGCATCCAGCGGCAGGACCTTGCGGTCAGGTTCGGCAGCCACGGCCCGCACCAGATCGATCAGGCTCTCTGGGGTAATCTTTTCTTTCTGAAGCAGCCGGATAAAAACCCGGGAAAGGCCGTACACCTGCCGTGTCCAGAAATCGAAAGTGATCTCCCGGTACAAGGGCCGGGCATCGGAAACCAGCTCCCTGTCAAAAACCATCAGGCTTTCAAAGGCGTTTTCTTTAAGGACCCGGTGGCAAAATCCGTGAATGGTAAAAATCGCAGCTTCGTCAAAGGCGCCCAGGGCGGCCCTGATCCGATTGCGCAGCCTGTTTTCTTCGGTATCCTTCCCTGTCAGTACATGCTGCAAAAAAGGATCATCGCTCTGTCCGCACTCCAGGGCGGCCAGGGCGGCCAGGAGCCGCGTGCGAATCCGGTCGCGCAGTTCACTGGTGGCGGCCTCGGTAAAGGTAACCGCCAGCACCTGCTCCAGGTTGAATCCCTCCAGAATCAACCGCACAAACAAAGATGTGATCGCGTAGGTCTTGCCTGTTCCCGCACTGGCCTCGATGAGGCTGGTACCGCCCAGTTCCATATTTTCCGGCTGCAGTTGTTTCATCCGCGTCCTTTGTTAATCCACAGATTTCGCAGATTACACAGATTACAATAGATGTTGCGAAATCTACCGGGTTAAATTCCCCTCAATTTGCTGCAGGGCAGTTCATTCAATCCGGGTTTTCCGCATCAATCAACGGCCCGAAAACCGCCAGTGCCAAGTGGTCAAACGCCGTTTTGGGATCATCGGTCCTCTCCTCCAATGGCTCTTTTCCTTCAAATGCTTTGCGCACATAAGGATTATCCCCCTCGCCCGGGGGCCCTGTAAATCCCGTATTCCATTTTCCATAAGCCGCCTTCATGGCCTTTTGCTCGACCCAGGCATCATCTGTATCCAGTCGGGCCAGCGCATACGCATATGACGTTTCCGGGAAAAACCGCAGGGGCTCTTCCTGCCCTATCCTGTAAAGGTAGACCAGGTCACCAAGCAAAACAGAAGCCCTGTCTTTTACATCGGGCAGGACAATCCGCTCGCAATCCTGATGATCTCGCCCTATAAGGATCGATTCCCGGGCAAGGCCGTCAATGGCAAGGCAGTTGAGCACCAGGTGCTCGATCCAGAAAACAATTTTGCGCCGGGCATTTAACCTGGCATAAGTTGCCGCAACCCGGGCATGGGACCTGATATCACCTATTCTGCCGCTGATGCGCACCCCGGAAATTTCAAGATCCACCACGACCGGTTCCATGGGCTCAAAAGCGGTCTCGGCAGCCAGGGCCTGGTTGATAGGGGCCGCGAGATCCATGATATCGCTGTAAAGACAGCGTCCGGCCGTGCCCGGCGGGAGAATTCCCATGGCGCGAACAACAGGATAGATATCCGCCATGGCTTCACCGGCCGCCCCCTTGTCGAGAAGGTACGAGCCTATCAAATACTTTTCCAGGGCATCGGGGACAATCGGCTCCCTATCATCGATTGTGTCAAAATTTTCATCCAGATAAATCCCCAGCCGGTTTTGCAGAAAAAAAGCTGCCGGCATGGAAAAAAAACGTGTCAGTTCTCCCAGGCTGATGATTGATACGGCGTCTGTGCCGGTGGGCAGCATCCGTTTTAAAAATACGGGCGGGCCATGTGTTATCTTCCTGCTTGCATTGGCCACCTCAAGATAGCGGTCCGAATAAGAGAAAAAATCAGGCACCCCGGGATCAAAATATTTCGGATCAAAAGGATTGAGCGGATGGGCAATGACAAGGCGTCTGCGCATGGCGGCATATCGCTCCTCATCGGACGCCTCCATAGAAATCTCCTCCGGGTAAAACCCGTCGCAGATGGTGTCGAGCAGTTCGCTGACCACCACCGATGGCGGAAGCATGCTGTTGTCTTTTATGCTTTGACCGATATAGGTGATCAACAGCCGGTTTCGGGCGGACAGCAGTGCCTCTAAAAACAGATACCGGTCGTCATGGCGCAAGGAGCGGTCCCCGGGCAAGGGATGTTTTGTGACAAGATCGAATCCTGCCGACTGCATGGAGCGTGGAAATTCGGCATCGTTCATCCCCATCAGACAGATCATCTTAAAAGGGATGCTGCGCATGGGGAGAAAATTGCAGAACGTGATCCTGCCGGAAAGAAACCCCCGGGCCGACGGCTCTTGTGTCAGGCGCCGGGTCAACAACTGCAGGACAACATCTATGGAAAGCACTTCTTCAAACCCGGCGGTTTCGGCCTGTTCCGCCATGCTCTGCAGGGTATCGCGGATAAGCTGATGCTGATATTCAAGGACCTGACTGCCGGCGATCATATGCTCTGCAAGCCCCAGCAGCAACTGCTTCCAGTTCGCCGTCGGCATTGGCCGGCTGATCCTTTGCACACAGGAAAAAAGGATTTCGCAAAAATCGGCAATTTTGCCGATGATCGAGGCATCCTTGCCTTCGGTCGCCTCATACGGCAATACATTGCCGAACAGTTCACCCGTTTCTCCGGGCATGGCATATCCCAGCAGCAGGCGATCCAGACCAAAGCGCCACGTGTTTTCATTATATTCAGGCTGGCCCACGGACTTGCGATGGGCCGAATCAATGCCCCAGCGCACACCGGCTGAAATCATCCAGCGGCCTGCCCTTTCCGTTTCTTCGGGGGAAAGGTCAAAGGCTTCACGCACCGGATCAAGGGCCAGCAGGTCCAGGACGTCCTGAATCGAAAGGCGGCTTTTGGCCAGTTTGAGAATAGCCAAAAACGCATCGATGACCACCCCTTCGGCCCGAAGGTTCCGGTCGCTGATACTATAGGGAATCGGCGCCGTTCCCGGATCACTGGAGCCGAATACGGCCTCGATATAGGGTGCATAGGTATTGATATCGGGCATCATGACAATGACGTCATGGGGTTCCAGCCCAGCGTCACGTTCAAAAGCATCCAGCAACTGATCGTGCAGTACCAGAATTTCCCGCATGGGGCTGTGGCAGGAATGCACAGTAACCGAGCAGTCATCCCTGCGAACGGGCACCGGATCAATCTGTCCGGGCCGGCGAAGCCTGAGATGCAGCATGTCGGACTGCAGCACATTGAGCAGATTGTTTTCTTCAGCAATACTGGGATCCACATACAGATCTTCCCCCGACTCGTTGTAGTCTGCAAGCTCCTCTGCTATATACTGGAAATCACGCCCCAGCCGTCCCAGCGATGCCAGCAGGGCATTGCCCTCTTCCAGGTAAAGCTCCCGATCCATGAGCCGGGCGATATCGGCATCAGGATTGCTGCGTCTAAGCTCTTTTATGATTTCATGTTTTGACCGGATATAGGCCCAGTATTCCCGGGAAGGACTCAGCAGAAACAGATTCACCGTCACGTGGTGGGGCAATCCGGCCAGCACTTTAAGATAAAGCGGCGGCAGCGTTGAAATGCCGAACAGCGAAATCCTGGAGGGCAGCAAATTAATGCCATCGGCCCGGTTTTGCAGGGCATCAAAAAAAAATTCGGCGGCTGCGGCCATATGAAGGGCACCGTATCTTTTAACCAGGGCCCTCCATAGAATCGGCTGCCATAGATCTTCTCTGCTCTGTAACTGCTCCGTCAGCCCCTTTTCCCCGGATTTTTCCCAGGTCCTGACCATTGCCGGGCGATAGACCGCGTATTGATCAAACGCCCGGGCAATCTGCCATGACAACTGGAAGTGCTTCACTCCTCTTTTGTCATCGGCCAGATAATTTCTAAGGGGTGCAAACTCCCTGCGGTGGATAAACTCGGGCAGCAGGCCCATGATCCACCACATAAGGCTGTCGGGCCGGGAAAACACCGTATCCGGCATCTTTTCTCCGAGAACCCTGCCCATCACCTGTTCGATGAGTATCCTCGGGAACGGGAACTTCTCATTGGCCCAGATCCCCAGCCGTTTTGAAAGTTCCATCCCGAGCCATGTCCCAAGCCCCTGGGTCGGCACGGCGATCCATTCCGGATCATGGGGGGTGGCAAGCGGTGTGGCCAGTACATCCGTTAAGGTATCGACGAGTTTTTCAATCCGGTTGCTTTTGTATAGATTCAGCATTCAGTCGTACCCGGCTGCTAAATTTTTTTGCCATTAGTCGGCTTTCTGTTTATCATGCATATTTGAGCGTTATAGCCAAAAACCTGAAAATAATAATTTTGCCTAAAAGCGAGTGTAATACTTCTGCAGCCGATCCACCCAGGTGATGATAACTTCTTTTCTTAATTTCTGTGCGGCATTCGGTTCCTTTTTGGTAAACGATGCGATTGTGTCCTCAATCTCCTTGCTTTCCATTTCCACTTCAGATGTAATATCAGATTCATCAAACGTCAGATGCCAGACACGAAGTGTTTGATTGTATAATAATTTTGAAATTTCCTGCAAGGTGCTGCAGTTTGCCGCGTTAAATAGGATATCCCTGAATTTTTTATCCAACTCCACCAATTTCTCGCGTGTCTGTCCACCTTTTGTCTTTTTGCAGGATTCCAAAAGCTTTTTCATCTCCGTCAACTGCTCATCAGAGATATGTTGGACGGCCAGGCGGCCCAATTCACCCTCAATTAAAATACGGGTTCGATAAATTTCTTTCAGCTCCTTAAAGTCTATTTCAGTAACATGGATACCGATTTTGGGCAAAATAGTGACGAGTTTTTCCCACTCCAATCTCAAAAAAATTTCCCGAATCGGTGTCTGGCTCACGCCAAATTCGACCGCGAGTTCTTTCGGATTCAGACTTTGCCCAGGCTCGTAGCGTAAGCTTAATATACGCTGTTTTATTGTATTATAGATTTTTTTATTCATCAGATCATCCACGCATCAGTTGGTTTGGAGTTTTATAGTATGTAAGATAAATTGCCTCAAATAAAGCAAAAAACCGACAGTACGGGAAAGGTTTATGAAATGTAAAGCATTATTGTGGCATTCGTTTAAAAAATAGATGGTTTCGGGGGTAGCACACCCTTTAGGGAATTTTCCAGAATCTGGGCAGCCTTCAGCAGGGTGTTCTCCTCAAAATGACGCCCCACCAGTTGAACTCCCATGGGAAGTCCTGAAGAATGGATGCCGCATGGAATTGATATTGCCGGATGCCCAGTCATATTGAAAAAACTTGTATACCGTGTAATGGCATTGCCGACAGGTTCTTTTTGATCGCCCCATTCTATAAAATCGAAACCGATTTCAGGCGCAATGATTGGACATGACGGTGTGATAATCAAATCTACCTGTTTAAATAACGCTTCCATTTTCATGCGGTACCATTGGATCATTCGTTTTGCCCGTATATAATGCTCGGCCAGAATGAACTGCCCCAGTGCCATGCCGGCACGAAGGTCCTTACCGTATAAATTCTTTTTTTGGGGCAAATAGCGGCTGTGATAGGAAAGCATCTCCGGAAGCTGAACGAGCAGAGATACGGTGCGCGTGTTATCCATGGGCGGCATGTCAATATCTATTAATTCGGCTTTTCCGTATTCGCATGCACGAATAACACTCTGTACCGATGTGAGAATCTCCGGGTCTATTTTTTCAAAAAAAAATGCTTTGGGCATGCCGATTCGCAATTTGCCGAGGTCATGGGAAGACCGGTTCAATAATGAACGGCGCATTGCCCGCGGCAAGACCGGATCTCTTCGGGCATTCCGGTTCAGGGCATTGAAGACCAAAGCGGCATCCGGTACCGTTCGAGTAAAAATTCCAATATGATCCAAGGTCCAGCAATAAGGGATAACGCCCTTGATGCTGAGGAGTCCATAGGTCGGTTTTAGACCTACAACGCCGCATAGGGCTGCCGGTGCTCTTGTGGAGCCACCGGTGTCGGTTCCAATGGTGTATGCGGCCAGACCGGCAGCAACTGCTGCTGCAGATCCGCTGCTGGAGCCTCCGGCCAGACAGGACGTGTTCCATGGGTTGGGAACAGTTCCAAAATGCTTATTTTCACCCGTAGCGCCATAGGCGAATTCATGCTGGTTCAGTTTCCCAAGGAGAATCCCCCCGGACAGATTCAATCTCTGAACGGCATCGGCGTTGGTATCCGGAATCCAGCCGGCCAGCACTTTTGATCCACCCGTGGTCCGAATACCCCTGGTCAAAAACAAATCTTTACAGGCGTAAGGAAGACCGTGCAGCATTCCTGAATAATTGCCTTTCCGAATTTGATCCTCTGCCGCTTTTGCTGCCAAACGGGCTTTGTCTCCCACCACGGAGATATAGGCTTTGAGAAGATCATTGGTCTTTTCGATTTTATTCAAAAAGACTTCTACGAGATCCACGGGTGAAACATCCCCACTTTCAATCAGCGGCGCTAATTCATAAAGCGGCATGGATGTCAAACAATCATCTTTCATGGTTATTCTCTTTTGAAGGACAATTTGCCGGCAGGTTCAATTGCCTTGAGATCCGTTTCAGTAAGTTGTCGAATATCCTCGATAATTTCTTGAAAACCAGTGATGACACCATACTTCGGAGAAACAAGCTCACCCAGTTCCTGATCACTCCAGTCATAAGACGGAAATTCCGCCAGTATTCTCCGGAGCGTTGTTTTCGTTAAAAGAGTTCGTTCGTTTTTCATTTCTACAATACCTGAAGGTCTTTTGGAAACGGCGTCAGATAATCAAAGCCGTCATTTGTCACGACAACCGAATCGCCCACGCGTGCAGCCGCTTTTTCCGGAATCGATACGGCACCGTCCACAGCAAACGTCATTCCGGGTTGCAGTATGGTTTTATCGCCAACTTTCAGCTCCGGTTTTTCAATGAGCGAAAATCCAACGGAACGTCCCGATCTGTAACAAAGGCCGAATCCTTCTTTTTGATAAACCTCTGCGGCCGCAAAGTGCACATCTTCGGCAACGGCTCCGGGACGAATCATATCCAGAGCCGCGGCCTGGGCTTTGATCGTAATTTCATATAGCCGGGCTTCTTCGTCCGGTACCTCTCCGACCCAGTATTGCCGATCGAAACCCAGTTTGACGCCTTTGAAATTATTCATCTCACAAAAACACATATAGACGGATTCTCCCCGCTTGACACGGCGTGAAGTCGGCCTGCGGTGCACCATGGAAAGGTCCGGTCCACCGGACTGCAGCACTTGCAGATTGTATATCATGGGTGAAAAGAGACGTTCGGACCCCTTGTCCGTCAAAAACTCCGCAGCCTTGCGAGTACCTGCGGCGATAACCGCCAATGCGACTTCGTATTCAGGAACCCCCTCGGCTATGACATCCTTTCCGCCCTGACACATGGCCACCGATACCTGACCGGCCTGTCGCATAATCTCGATTTCCTCCGGTGTTTTGATTATTCGCATATCCGAAAAAATTTCAGAGACGTCCACTATGTCGATGTTTTGGCATTCATCCCTTAGATAGCCGGATATCAACGGATGGGTCTTGTTTATTTCGAGACCTGTTGTCTGTCGTCCTTTGGAACTGAAAATATCCTGAAGGCATTTTCGCCACTCTCCGTTGACTCCGTCCGACCATTCCAAAATGTTTTCAACCCAAGTCATTTTTCGCGCCATTTCAGCTTCCAGGCTCGGAGTGATGATAGCGCAGTCTCCGACATTGGGTACCACCATCAGCGTGGGTCGCCCGAATTGCATCCCAAGATAATCATGGAAAGCTGAAAGGTAATAGATATTGTCAATATCCTGAATAACCGCCATATCAATTCCGGCAGCAACAAGGCGAGCCTGAAATTCAACAGTTCGTTTTTGATAAACGTTGTTCATAAGTTCCTTCTCCTGCATATCCGGTTGAGGGGTAAAAAATGTACCGATGTTAAAACTCTCTCAGAAGCCGTCCATAACCGTCTATGCGATCCTGTATGCCTGCTAAACGGAATGTTTCCCAAATCATGGCCTGGTTGCTGACGATGACGGGCTTTTTGACAGCTTTTTCGATTTCATCCACCACATCCAGTGATCGCAATGCCCCGCAACTGATAAATATGGCCTCGGCTTCAGGCGTATCAATGCTCAAGGCGAATTCCTTTAGAAAATCCGGGGCCACCTTGACCATGTCAGCGTCATTTGTAATATTTAGTCCCTGAATATCCAATACATCAAAATCCTGGTCTTCCAGATACTCTTTTTCCATTTTATTGATTTCATCGATATAGGGCGTGCCAACTACGATCCGTCTTACCTTAAAGGCTTCCAGGGCATGAATAACACCGGTGATCAATGATGTGGCAATGGCAGTTGGAGCTCCTTTATTCAACTCGTTGGCCACCTTTTTTTCTCCCAGAACGAGACTGCCGGATGTGCAGGCATAACAAACCACATCCAATTTTTCATCGGGCAGTATTAAAGCCGCAGCTCCGGCAAGCTCCCTTCCGACGGCCTCCAAGGTATCTACATTAACCGCGTTTTCCATTCGAACCCTGGAGAAATGGACACCTACACCGTTGGGCGCCAGGCGAAAAACGTCCTCTTCAATTGTCTGTTCCATCGCAAGCACGACAAAACCGATTTTAGCTCGCCAGTGTCGGCCCTGATCAAACCGGACGTCAAAAGACGATGATCTTTTAAAATTGTTATCTGACATGCTGTCACTCCCACGTTGTCAATTAGCAATAAATAACCTTTGTCTTTGAAGTATATTTATAAATATATTAGTGAGTATATGTCAAGTACATTTTCAAACTATTAAATATGAACAAAATTATTTTAATATATTGGCAAAGGTCATCATTTCACCCAATGGGTGAAAATCGCATTACTGGTAAACTCCTAAAATATAGGAGCTAACCGATAATTGCTAAGAGCTAATCGCTCATCTTAGGTACTTATATATTTTTTAATATAATTATGAATACACTTATATGTATTTTACCTTTGGAATTTATCACCGTTCTACAAGACAGTGGCGAAGATTAGCTAAGTCCCGGCCAATTTGTTTGTTTAAAATATAACGGCTCAAGTCGAGATTAATGGATAGAAAAGGTACAAAACAGCGTAAATACCATTGACACGCCATCTGGATGCCTGTAAAAAATTGGGGGCGGCGGGGGATACGACTTGCAGGGCAGCAGCCGGATTTCAGTCCCTGCCCCTTGAATGCGGAACCCCGAAAACAGATAAACACCCCCGCAGCAATCTGCGGGGAATTGACCCGGCAAATTTCGCAGCATCCATCGCACATTCATTCTAATCTGCGTAATCTGTAGATTAAAATCGGTATACAGGGAAAATACAGGCAAGAGCAAAAATGGTTTACACAGGTCTTGAAAATCTAATAAAATCACCACCGGACCGGCTTAAAGGCAAACGATTGGGATTGCTGTGTAATCCGGCCTCGGTGGATCGGCACTTTAAGCACGCCAGGAATCTTATCCATGAGCGCTTTCCCGGACAGCTGACCACGCTTTTTTCTCCCCAGCATGGTTTCTGGGCCGCAAAACAGGACAATATGATTGAATCGGCTCATACCATAGATCCGTTTCTCAAGATACCTGTTTTCAGCCTTTACGGGGAAACCCGGGTTCCCACCGAAAAAATGTTCGATGCCATCGATATCCTGCTCATCGATCTACAGGATACCGGCACCCGCGTCTATACCTTTATCTACACCATGAGCTACTGCATGGAAGCGGCCCGGCGCTGCAACTGTAAAATCGTTATCCTGGACAGGCCCAATCCCATAGGCGGCCTTGTCATCGAGGGCAATCTTCTGTCGGATGAATATTCCTCCTTTGTGTGTGGCCATTGGGGACGGGTATTGATTTATTGGCATAACTTATTCCATCACCTTGATTAGTTCTGCCAAGCAAGTTGACTCAGGATTTGCAATGGAGTATTCAGTATGGCCCATTCCATTTCACGGCAGATGGGGTGCAATATTTTTCTGAAGGGTTTATATCAATTGATGATCCGGCCCACCTTGGAGAAGCCCTTCAAGAACTGAAAACACGGAAATAATTGGTGTCACATCTCGATTAGCATCTTAGTTGACACTTGTCCATGCTGGTGCTATTAAAAAATCATGTCAAGGCCATGGAGAATTGAGTTTAAAGGTGCCCTGTAGCCCACTGAGATGATTACATCCAGGTTGTAATAGCGCGTCTGGTAAGTTTTTCCGTCTTCGGCAGTATGTGCAAAATTTGCACATACTGAATCCTGCACCAGCTCGCCTTTTTTGAAAATATTATTGATATGCTTGCTGATAACGCTGCGCTCTCTTTCAAAAAGGGGAAGACAGAAGTCAGGGAACGGAAGGCAGAGGTCAGAGGACAGAAGGCAGAAGTCACAGGGCAGGAGGGGCGAAAATAATCTCACGCAAAGGCGCAAAGGCGCAGAAAACCAGGAAAGGGGAAAGGGAAAGATGGGTATTGGGTGTTGGGCAATTGGGTGCTGGGTTCTGGGTACTGGGTTTTGGGTGCTGGGTAAAAACAGGTACTGGGTTTTGGGTTTTGGATGCTGGGTGCTGGGACACACTGCGTGTGGAGGTCCCTGGTGAAATCCGCTGCGCTCCTCACTATTGTCAATTTCACTGGGCAGGCTGAGGGCTGAGTGAATAATTAGGAAATAGAAGATAGGATGGAGAAAATGGGAAGACAGAAGTCAGAAGACAGAAGTCAGGGAAGGGGGAAAGGGAAAGATGGGTTTTGGGTGCTGGGTTCTGGGTACTGGGTTTTGGGTTTTGGGTGCTGGGTGCTGGGACACACTGCGTGTGAAGGGCACCATAAATCCAGGCGTTGGGGTTTTTCCCTTTTTCGGGCTTTTATACCGGGCGTTTTATGCGATAAACCTGATTCATCGTATCCAGACTCAAAAAATTCCCCGAAGACTCATAGACTGGTGAGGAGGCTGGCCTGAATTTCAGCCCTGCGCGCATCAGCAACACCGGCTTTTCGGGCAAATTCGGGCCAGCGGCGCATGATCTCAACAGTACGGTCAATCATTTCGTTTGCAGGTGCCTTTTTGATGCCCGCGACAGTTGCCAGGGCGATCAAATCGTCGCGTCCAAATCCGTCGCGTTTGCCGTTGACACTCATCTGATGCCGGCTCGTCCAATCGCCTTCAGGATCCCATGCGTAAGAAATGTCGAAGGCCGGGGAAAGTCGCCATGTGCCCCGGCGATTCATGAGAAAGGCGATGTTCTTGACGTGATCATCGTGATTGCGGCCGACCACATTGAAAATGGCACGCAGCACCTGCTGAACCAGATCCTCACGGGGCAGTCCCAGCCGTTTGATGACCTGGATCGTCTGCTCGTAGGAATAGCTCGCTGGCTGGTTGTAGTCATAGTGGGCGATGGCGCAGAGAGTCTGCATGTGACGTTTGTCGCCCTTTGAGGAGCGGTCAAACCGCCTGGTCATGAAATGGCTGCGGCCACCTTCATGGTGAAGCCGGCAGGGTGCCATCCGAATGCCCGTCTCAAGGGCCATCAGGTGATAGGCGTACTCTATTTTTCCATAGCCCATCGGATCGGCGAGTTCTTTGTCGCGATTGTTGGAAACGCCGTCGAATTTCATCAGCCAGTGTTCGAAGCCTGCTCCAACATCGATTTGACCTGACCGGAATTCGTTGGTTTCAGGATTCCAAGCGAGGATCGCCTTGGCTCTGGCACCGCCAGCGGAAGTTCCGACGCGAAGGATGTCTTCGATGACTTCCCGGTCATCACCGCCGCTGAACACACCCCCGAGACGGGCCCGTTTATCAAGGATCTGGTTTGCCAGATCCACGAGTTTCGCTACTTCAACGACGCTATTGCTGGTGGGTGGGCCGAGCGTGGCGGGCTCAAACTCGAGTGCTCCCATCCCGCGGCTGCCGATATAGCAGAGGCGCTCCACCGGATGGAAACTCGCCGCTGTTCGCCCTTGTGAGGCAAGCCATGCGTCGATGACCGCATTGCCGAATTTATCCGGGAGCGAATCTGCTATCAACCCCGGCAGCCCTTTAAAGGTGTTTCGCGCAAGCGCCGGAAACTCAAAGGGAAATTCACCAAGCGGCATCATGAGGGGCGATAATTGAATGCCGCTGGAGAGGAAGTCGGGCGTGTATTGAAAAACGCCAATTTCCCTGTCTTCCAGCCAGGTGACGGCGCCGATCACACTGCCCCAGAGAAGCACGCGCGCATTGTTATTCATCATCGCCCCCGCCGTCACCCCATGACCAGATTGCGCTGTTATTGCCGGACGGGGCGGGACGAGCGCGTTTGCGCTCGCTGCCGCCGATGTCGATCCGTTCGACCGGTCGCACGGTCGGGTCCGGCAGCAGGACTTCCAGATTCTGCTGGATGCCAAGCGCTGTCAGGACCCGAATAAATGTATCAACGGAAACCCCCTGGCCTTTCTCCAGACGTCCGATGGTTCTGGTCGAGACACCGGCTTCTGCAGCAAGCTGAATCTGGGTCATGTTGCGGGAAAGCCTTATGTTTTCCAGCCGCTTGCAGAGGGCCGCTTCAATCTGATCACTCGTTGCCACCGAAAAATCGATTATATAGGACATATATTACTGATTAACCTCCTTTATAGCTTATAATCAGCAACATATTACTGATTATAACGCTGTGTCAATAACATAATTACTATCGGCAACATATTGCTGTTTAAAATATCTTTAGCTGCTTAATCAGTAACATATTGCCGCTTATATTGGATCGACACCGATGCCGACCAGATCGCAATGCAGATGGGCACGGACGGATCGAAGCATCCATTTGATTTTCCGGGAAAACGGTTAAGACAAAAAATGTGCTCAAGCAACAGACATACTGAGTATTGGGTTCATGCCTGGGGTCAAACCTTGATTTTTGAAATAAGCACCTCGTTTTTTACCAAATCGTTATCCCTTTCATATTGCTATTGAAAGAAATATATTCATCGTCTGGTAACTCTGCAGCGATAAAGCCGGCAAAACTGGAAAATTTAAATACAATGCTCAAATTTCAAACAAATCCCAATTCTCAAAGAAAAATAAATCCGAATAATCCGGCACTGACTCACCAAATCCCTTTCTTCATGCCTGGTTTATGGTTTATTTATTCTCCCTTATCGCTATCCTTCTTCAGCCATGATTTCCTTTTTCCCGTCAGCCGATATTTCTGCAAACGGCTTTGAGGTTTATCCGGGATTGTCATCTCAATCCACCCATCTTTTATTGCGGGCAATATATATGCCTTCCTGAAATGATCTGCGTTTTTCAATTTTAGTTTTTTCTGCAGTACACGTCTGCTTTCAGGCTGTTCACAAAAGGGTAGAAGTCTTGCGACTTCCATGGTGACTTCCATGGTGACTTGGGGGGCTTTGCTTTTTATTATCGGTAAAAATGTCATAACAATAGACCCGGCCCGCTCCTGCCAGTGTGGCGCAGGATTGCCGTTTTCTTCGCACCAATCAATCATATTGGTTGTGCCGCTTCCCCAGCGCTCAATAATGCCTGCCCGGTAAAATGCATTGGCAATCAGCGGATTCCATGGCTTGGATTCATGAGGTTCTTTAAGTTTTTCAGGCGTTATGCCGAAATGGAATTCCCCAGAATTGATGATTTCAACCCTGTCATCATGCATGGCCAAAGCAACAGCACCACCCGGTTCAGTATAGTCCCTGTGGCAAATAGCGTTTGCGATTGCTTCGCGGGTTGGGGTGCTCAAAAAATGATCCTCGGAATATCAACTATATGCCTCTGAAAATCTTTATCGCATGCCTTGATCTTGAACAGATAAGCGCAGACTTCGAAAATCCTCATTTTTGAATGGTCGCTTCACCGTCCCTCTATGGCATTAAAACTTACGGTAATGTTCCCGTGATTCAAAATTTAAATAGACTCTGATTATGCACTTTTGTCAAGTAATTCCCAAAAATCAAAACAATCTCACGCAAAGGCGCAAAGGCGCGGGAAAGCAGGAAAGAAACAATAGGATAGAGGATAGAGGAGACAGAAGTCAGGAAAGGGTAAATAGGAAATGGGAAGGTAGAGGGCTGAGAACGGAAAACAATCGATATCCTTAGTCCTTGAAAAAAGTTCCTGTCGATCCTGTAAATCCTGTCAAAAAAAACAATGACGCTCGGTCACGCATCCTCTCCTGTCAGATGCTGAATCAACCGAATCATCAGTTCTTTCTGCCCTGGGTCACTTTCGGCCACCAGCAGAAGGGTTGCGGGACGTACCTTGATATATTGATATATCCCTGATGGCCCGTCTTTCGAGACATCCGTAAGCTTCCTAATTTCAAACACATTCATTATTACCTCAAAAATCGTGTTTAAAAACTGCTGGATATTTGTATTGCAGTGGAAACAAGTCCGTTTTTTCCGGTGCGTAAGATATCCTGTTTGATAAAAATTGTCCAGAATTCTAAATATTTGATAGGTTTAATGGATGGTACCAATTTATTTGATTCATGAAATGCAAACTGCCTGGCTGAATAGTTGCAAATTTTTCAGCAGTTGCTTTTTGCGGAAATTTTGGGAGAGAGGATTCTCTGCTTTAAGTTGAAAAGAGGGAAGGGCAAGAGATTAAGTATACGGTTGACCCTTAGTTTCTCATTCTACTCATTTTCTATTAGACGGGCTACCGGGTTTCCGCAACGTGTACAAATTCCCTTTAGTCCAGCATCCCTCCCCAGTATAGTTGTTGCTATCTCATTTTGAACAGGATAAATTCTCTTGCGTTTATCGTTTGTTTCTAAATGCAAACTGAAAGTTCGAATTATCTTCACCATGTTAAAGGAAACCTCAAGAGTCGCATCCTATTTAATGGGAAAATAAGACTATACAGTTATACAGCTTTCTTTAAAATGCTTTCGGGTCTCTTTGTTGCCAACGTATTTTGACAACAGTTTATAGTTCTTTTTTTCAAACCTTATCCGTCCGGCAATGATCGCAGGATGGATTTTAAGCTCTTCGGCAAGGGCTTGAATTTTTTGACCGGTTGCTTTTCCTTGAATCGGATTTTGTTCCCAAATTTTTTTGGGGATCAATGCCGCCGCTGCTATTTTATCGGCTTGTTTTTCTTTAGTGTCAGTAAGTTCCGTCTCGTGGCCGCGAAGATCAAAATCGTCTATAAATATCATGCCTGGGTTAGATAAGTGCTTAGCAACGTGTGCCAGTTCGTGGAGCAGGCAGAACCAGAAATTATCAATCCGGTCGTAACGCAGCGTCAGGCCAACCACCGGCGTTCCATCAGTCATAATCATAGCAGCGCCATCCAGGTATGTCCTGGGCAGATGAGGAGCGACGACTAAATGTATTCCCTGTTTGTTCAGGTATTCTTTTACAAGCAGCGGTCCATTATTGAAATAGCTCAATCTGGCGATATCTCTCAGGGCCGCTGCATTCAGTGTACCTGCTTTATATTTATGATCCAGAGTATCCTCACGTGCAAGACTCAAAACCCTGAGACACCAGGCTGTTAAGGCATAACTGTCGGTTTTTGCGTTATAACGGGAAGTTACCCCTTTACGGAAAAGGGCTGCGGAAACGGCCTGAAAACCTCCGGCCCGTTCAATTAACTCCCTCATAAGTTCCTCGGCTTTTTCATTTAAATCGTCAACCTTTGATAACCAGCATCGTTTTGCCATTTCAAACACAGGGAATCGGGTCCAGTCCACATCAGGTATTTCGGCAGGAAAATCCGCACCGTGTGCACTCAGTAAAACATCGGCTGAAATTCCCAATCCATTATGCAAAGCCCTCATCATGGCAAGGGTAAGCGACTTTTTCCTGTTGAGCACCTCTGAAACCTTGCTGCGACTTCCAATAAAAGGCACCAGTCCCTGCTGATTCAACCCAAGCTGCTCCATCCGGAATTTAATAGCATCAATCGGATCAGGCAGATCCATAGGATAATGTTTATCTTCATACATTTCTACCAGCGCTGTTAACAGCTCCAGCTCATCCGCCTCCGGTGTATTCTTTTTGGCATCCATCAGCTCTTCAATACGGGAAAGCGCGATGTTGTAGTCTTTTTCTATTTTGATAAGCCGGGTAAGCATCAGATCACCTCCGCATCTATCTTGTCATACTCTTCATGCGTCCCTATAAAACGTATAAATACGGTTTTTGTAGGATAGTTGATTTTTACCACCAGCCGGTACTTATTTCCCCCGATGTTAAAAACCACCCTGCTATCCTTTAATGGACTTGCGGAACCGTACAGTTTTTTAATGTCTGTCCACGATTTCCAGTTTGCTTTTTTCGCTTCATGCCACCAGGCATCCAGCGGCCCTTTTGCATCACTACAGCCAGACCGATTATAAAATTCGATCAATGTTCTTCGCTTGATGACATGCATATATTATATATGTTCCTAATTAGATGTCAAGTTAAAAGTTCCTTAAATAGGAACATTGTTAATAAAACCGCAAAATACCGATTCAAAGGACAATCGTTCGGAACGTTCATAACACTAAAATACGGAATGACGGAATCCCCGCTTTGCTTATTAATTTCAGATCTCGTTAAGCGGTTAAATCGTTTGGTTGTTAAGTGGTTATTATAATAATCATATCTTTTATTCGCTTTAAAAGCAAATAGTTAAATGACCGGCAGAGCTAAAGGTGTCAAATCATCTAATAAACCCGAATCAGATTTGCGATGGCTGCACCTTCGGGCAGGATCAGGCTGTTACTGGTGAGGGTTCTGTGCATCAGCCCCATGAGTCGATCAACGTCCGTGCCTAGTTGAACTAATCGCTTCCGATTGAGAGTGTAGCCCTGGACCAGGTGTTGT
>Ga0207996_1000734_pt1 | contig 27023 bp, 26 predicted proteins | sample AntAceMetag02UKG_FD_184773 | JGI IMG/M metagenome (GOLD analysis project Ga0207996, IMG submission 184773) | Saline lake microbial communities from Ace Lake, Antarctica - Antarctic Ace Lake Metagenome 02UKG (SPAdes) (version 2) | ecosystem: Environmental > Aquatic > Non-marine Saline and...
TATATAATAAGGTTAATCAAGCTGGAAAGGAGGTGGCAGCGAGCTTGAATTGTCGCGGCGTTTCTACATATAAAGTAAAAACGCAAAAAAAGTTAAAAAGATCAACTTTTTGTAACTAAACTATAACCAAAGTTGAAAGGTGTGTTAGTTTTGGTAGTTTTGCTGTTAGGTTCTTCAGCAGCGTATTGTGGGAAGTGGGGAGAAAATGCCGGAAGAAAGTCAAGAAGTAGTTGGGAGAGAACTAAAAACGAAGGTAGGAGTTTTGGAGATGGATGGAAGAGTAGTGGCGGTGGCGGCTGCTTTATCGCAACGGCATGCTACGGCACGCCAATGGCAAAAGATGTAATAGTTCTTAGTAAATTCAGAGATGCGTATTTATTGACAAACGCAACTGGAAGATTATTTGTAAAAACATACTATAAAACCTCTCCGCCTATTGCAGACTTTATTGCAAAGCATCCAATACTTAAAAGTACAGTTAGAGTCTGTCTCAAACCTTTAGTATGGATTAGTATAACTTGCTTGCCTGAAGAATAGGCTAAAATAGCACTCGAAAATCCTACAACTTGTTACTATTCAATAAATACAACAAAACCAAAACATTTATAAACTATTAATACTAAAGGAAACTATAAAATGGCAAAAGATAATATAGAAAATAAAGTTGATAAAACTTTCTATCAAAGACATCCTATTTTAGCAAAAACAGGATTAACATTAGCAGCAATAACAACTTTATCAGCCCCTGTTTACTCAGGTCAAACACTCTTAAACAAAACAGGAGCAAGACCTCTGGATTATGATAAAAAAGTCTGGATGGGTGAAAACTGGGGAGCACATCTTGGAGATAGTTACAACAAATTAAAAGGGAGTTTTAGCTCGCCCAAAAAATACATATCAGCCCCATTTAATCTTGTTAATTTAGTTCTTGTCGGAGCAAATGAGACAGTAGAAGGTGCTCTTAATCTAGCTACAAGTCCTTTCTGGGGTGCTGAAGAAAAGCTAAGAGACTTGGATGGAGAAAAAGGCGGTACAAGAAAATTCATAAGATACATTACAGACTCACTTCCAGGAGGAAGAACCTTTGACACTTCTGTTAGAAGAACATTTAACTTTAACTATGTCGGTGAAAATAAAGACAAATTATATGAGACTTTCCCAGCAAGTTTAGTAACTAACCTCTTAGCAGGAGATTACAGAGCAACATGGGACCCTGAACATAAAGTCTTCAGTATAGCCACAGGAACTTTCAAAACAGTTGTAAGGGCAGGTTCAATCGCTCTGCCTTTTTCTGGAAATAAAGGAACTAACAGTAGTTCTAGTAGCAGTAGTTCAACCACTACCACTACAAGTAGCCCTAGCCCTCATGGACAATAATTTTTTTAATTCTCTTTATTTAACTAACTGAAATAATATAACTTATAGTAACAGCATTTCCATTATCATCAGTTCCCCAAAATGTTTCTGTCATTGTTTCTGGATGGTAGAGACTAGCGAAAAAATTTGTAGGATTAGAGATTGTTCCATTGGGACTTATATAATTAGTACCATAATACTGTGCAATGCTTGTTTTTACTGAATCACAACCACTTATTGAAGAATAACACTTTTGTCTTGAATTTATAGTTATGCCAACCCCATTAGTTTCAGAAATTGTAGAGGTAAAATAATAATATATCTCTACGCCTTGTTGTTCAGTTCTTTGCATAGTATAATCCGCCTCCAACACAGCCCACGCCGCAACACACTCACTATTCCCTTCCTCGCAAATCTCTCCACCTTCTAAGTCACAATAATCTTCTAGCATTCCATCCCCCTCAAATCCAAAACAACCATCTCCATCAATATCTTCACAAGTATTCTTTAGAACCTCGCTGAAATCCCAAGAACAAACATACTCTACCTCTCCAGGAGAACATGGATTATCACAATCACATCTTTTTTCACTACCTTCTACCTTCTCCCCTCCAGGACAAGTAGGATTCTCAGAACATTCTGACTCCCACTCTTCCCACATATAACAGACAAACTTCTCACCTTCACAATCATCCCCATCCTCATCACACTCACATCCCTCGCCAATTAAACGACCCCCCATAGGATAACAATGCCCAAACTCAGACGGATCCCAATGAGATGTGCATCCCTGATTGTCCCAGTCATCAACCTTCTTCCTGCAAGTCACAATAGTTTTCCCTAAAATCTCATCCACACACCGACCATCCATACACACTTCACCCTCTTCACAATCCTCCTCTACAAAGCTAGAAATTTCTAAATAACCATCTCCATCAATATCTTCACAAATCATTGTTAAAACTGTCCCGTCATCAGAACAATTAGAAGTTGCTCCTTCTGGTGAACATTCATCATAAGGCTCCTCAACACATCTCCCTTCTTCACAAAAATCAGCACATTCCTCAAACACACTAGACTCATTCCATTCCATACAACCATCTCTATCAAAATCTCCGCAAGTCTTTGTCATAACATTATCCCCAGAACAACTATAAACAGCCCCCTCTGGAAAACAAGAACTCACACAATCTCCAATCAACTCCCTCTCCCAAACAAAGAGCTTTACTTTCTTAGGACTATACCCCTCTAAATCAGCAGAAATAATCTGCTCCTCAACATAAATATCCTTATCCTTCACAGCAATAAACTCTTCAGCATCCATCTTACACGGCGTTGGTGGATTAGTAAGGTTGCAGACCCTCAGTGAATAACCAAACCCCAATGGAATTTTCTCCTTAACATACTCTTCCAAATTACTAGTATTCCCACTCAAAACATCCCTTCTAAAATCATCCCGCATAGCAACATCTTTTAAAATTTGATTCTGTATACTATAAACATAATCTTCAGGACCAATTCCTCTATCAATCTGTCGAGAATAAACCACAACCATAACACTGCTTATCATCAACACCCCGATTGTTGCCTCGAGAATTCTAATCCAACCCCTCTTATTCCTCATAAAATATTTATAACAAACATCTTTATAAAATTATCTTAAACAGAGAATTCTTATTTTTTATGTGGTTTTTTGTGTGCTTTAGAAATCCAATGAAAAGAAAATCCTGAGACAACAAGAAGAACTGCTCCAACAAATGCAATAGGTTCTTTATAAATAAATCCAAATATCAAAAGAAAAACTGTAAAGATTGCGTAGACTATTAGAGATTTTTTAGTGTTCATTTTGAATTTTTTAGTCTTCATAAAAACTACAAGAATTGATAGCTTTTATATTCTTTGGTATCTTTACATTGTTAAATATGGACTGCAAGATTGGAGAGTGGCAAAAAATCAACCTAGCCACTCAATCTCGACAATAAATAAAATATTCAATAATCAACTGAATAAATAAACAGTCCCGGGCATGACTAAAACTGCCCTGTTCTATCTCATATATGTTATTCTACTGCTTGATCGGGGAACCCGGACGGTTAAAGATTTGAGTCATACTCTTACTTTTCTTTTTGTGTCCAATCATTACAAATCAAAGATGCTTGCTCAAGAACAGTTTCAGTTGCTTTTTTCTGTTTATCTGGCGGATATCCGTATTTCCTCAGAACCCGTTTAACCATGACTCGTAATTTTGCTTGAATACTTTCCTTAAGAGTCCAATCAATTGTAACATTATTCCTAACTGTTTTTACAAGTTCCCTTGCAATAATTCTTAATGTTTCATCACCCAATACTTTTACAGCGCTGTCATTAACTTCAAGGGCATCATAAAACGCAAGCTCATCTTCTCTTAAATTTAAAACATTTCCTCTTTTACTTGCTTCTCGCATCTCTTTTGCAAGCTCAATAAGTTCCTCAATGATTCTTGCTGAATCAATAGCTTTATTCTGGTATTTTTTTATAGTTTTTTCCAGCAACTCAGCAAAAGACCTTCCCTGAATAAGATTTTTCTTTGATCTTATTTTAATCTCATCGCTTAATAATTTTTTCAATAATTCAAAAGCTAAATTTTTATGGGTCATCCCCTTTACTTCAGCAAGAAATTCATCGCTTAAGATAGATATATCAGGTTTCTTAATACCTGCAGCCTCAAAGATATCTATCACTTTAGCTGCAACCACTGCTTCTGATACTATTTGTTTAATCGCAGAATCAAGCTCTTCTTCGCTCTTGCCTATACCGGTCTGGAATTTTACGATTCTTGAACGCACTGCCTGAAAGAAACCAATATCATCCCTGATTTCTAAAGCCTCTTCTTTTGGCACCGCAAGCGCAAAGCTCTGAGAAAGCTGAGTAACATACTTCAGCAAACGTTCTTTCCCATCTTTCTGACTTAAAATATGCTCTTCTGCAAGCGCCATAATTGACATTTTTTCTCTCGTTGAAACCGTAAAAAATCTTTTGTATTTAAAACCATGAAAAAGATTACAAACAATCTCGTATTTTTCAAGCATGACTGCAACCGCTTCATCCTGATCAAAAGTAGTTTTACCTTTACCCCCGCTTTCAGTATAATTTGAAAGAGCCTTCTTTAAATCGTCCGCTATTCCCAAGTAATCAACAATAAGACCTCCTGGTTTATCTTTAAACACTCTATTAACGCGAGCAATTGTCTGCATAAGACCATGCCCCTGCATTGGCTTATCAATATACATAGTATGTAAAGACGGGACATCAAAGCCGGTAAGCCACATATCTCTTACAATCGCCAGCTTCAATTCATTATTTGAGCCTTTCATTCTCTCGCCCAATGCCCGTCTTTTGAGCTTATTTCTTATGTGTTCCTGCCACTGTACCGGATCATTAACAGAACCGGTCATAATTACTTTCATAAAACCCTTATCGTCATCTTTATGATACCAATTAGGTTTCAATTCCTTTATTTCATTATGAAGCTCAACGCAAATTCTCCGGCTCATACAGACAACCATCGCTTTCCCGTCAAAAACACTTAATCTCTCTTCAAAATGTTTCACAATATCTTTTGCTATTTGTTTTATTCTTTTTTTACTGCCTACAATAGCCTCAAGTCTCGCCCACTTTGTCTTTAATTTTTCTTTCTTAGTAACTTCTTCCCCTTCTGTCACTTCTTCAAAGGAGAGGTCAATCTTCGGCTTTTCATCAGATTTAAGCTCAAGCTTTGCAAGCCTGCTTTCATAATAGATCCTTACTGTTGCGCCGTCCTTTACTGCCTGCTCAATATCGTAAATATCTATATAATCTCCAAAAACAGCCATCGTATTTCTATCTGTTAACTCAATTGGTGTACCTGTAAATCCAATAAATGAAGCATTCGGTAATGCGTCTCGCATATGTCTCGCAAAACCATCTATGAAATCATATTGGCTTCTGTGCGCTTCGTCTGCGATTACAACAATATTGCGCCTATCTGAAAGCATTGGAAATATATCGCCCTTTTCCTCTGGAAAGAATTTCTGAATAGTTGCAAATACAATTCCGCCGGATGCTACTTTTAGCGATTCTCGCAGTTTAGCTCTTGAGCCTACCTGAACAGGCTTCTGTCTTAGCAATTCATGACATCTGCCAAAAGTGCCAAAAAGCTGATCATCCAAATCATTACGGTCGGTAATAACTACAATCGTAGGATTGTCCATAGCAAGAACAAGCTTCCCTGTATAAAAAGCCATAATAAGACTTTTCCCAGAACCTTGAGTATGCCAGACAACACCGCACCGCTTATCACCTTTTGCAGCCTTTAATGTTTTGGATATTGCTTTATTAACCGCATGATACTGATGATAGGCAGCAATCTTCTTAATTAGCTTTACTTCTTCCTTCTCAAAAACAACAAAATGTCTCACTAAATCAAGAAATATCGCCTTATCAAAAACACCTTTAAGTAAAACTTCTATTTGAGGAATAGCTGTCGGCGCTTTTTCCATACCGTCAATAGTCTTCCATGGAAGAAATCGCTCCCAATCCGAGCTAATAGTACCGGACTTAGCTTCAATGCCATCGCTTATAACAAGGACTTCATTAAACCTGAATAACGAGGGAATCTGAGCTTTATAAGTTTCAAACTGGTTGAAAGCTGTTTTTACTGTTGCGTTTTCATCCGCAGGATTCTTAAGCTCGATAACCGCTAAAGGCAGGCCATTCATAAATAATACAATATCAGGTCGTCTATTATTATTATTCTCAATGACTGTAAATTGATTGACAGCAAGGAATTTATTATTTTTGGGTTTGCTGAAATCAAAAAGACAAACTTTATCACCAACAATCCTTCCGTCTTTTCTGTATTCAACATCAACGCCATTGACAAGCATATTATGAAAACGCTGATTATTAACAGCAAGGTTTTGAGTTTCAAAGCGTAGAATCTTTTTAAGAGCTTCTTCCTTCGCTTCTTTAGGAATATTTGGATTGATGTTATCTATGGCTTTCTTTAGCCGATCGATAAGCACCACTTCTGAATAATTTGCTCTTTCCTGCTTAGAGCCATCAGGAGAAATATCAGGGCCATAAATAATCTTATAGCCTAACTCATGAAGGATATCTAAAACTACCTGCTCAACTTCTGATTCAGTGATTATTTTTGGCATATCAACACCACTAATCAGTTTCTTTCTTTTTTTTAATCCAATCTAAAGGAACAAGTTTTTTTGTCCCATCCCACCATTTCTCTGCAACCATTTCTTGGAACCAATCTTGTCCGATATCTGCATGTTCCATAATGACTACTTGCACTCCAAACTCCTCAGCAGCCTCTTTAATCAACTTAAACATATTCAAGACAGCTTCTCTATCCGTATTCTTTACTGTCTCATCATCGCTATCTGGAGGGAAATAAGCTTGTGTCGGCTGGTCGAAAAATACAAACCGAGGAACAGAAATATTCTTCTTTGTAAACCACCTCTGGAGCACAAGATAAGTAATTAGATGTAACGATACCCAAGTTTCTCCACTGCCCATACGTTCTAATGGAAGAGGACCATTTTCAGTATCTGCAACAACCGTTAGCTTTTTTATGTCCAGTCTCATCGGATAGTTTGCGTGCTCTAAACTAAGTTGCTTTGACATCCTTGTCATTTCTTGAGACAAATTAGAAAGCACAGACTGAATCTGTTCTTGTATCTCTTCATCATCCGTCAGAACTTCAAGCTCCTTAATTTTTTTCTTAATAAGCTCAATTTCTGTATCGTCAAACTTATTATCAGAAGAATCACTCATTGACTCAAGGTATAATCCAATTCTACCTTTTATAAGAGCCCTTTTTGCATTAGTATCACGAATCTCTTGAATGCGTATATTTGTTTCTTGCAGGGATTCAATCCTCACATTTATACCATTAAGCTTAGCTGCCATCTCAGACTTACGCTCCTTAGCAGAATTGATAAGACTATCAACATGAGGAGAATCTGTAGTAACATTCTCAAGCTGTTGTGATATATCCCTAAGATTATTCCTTACTGCCTCTACATGAGGAATAGGAGTAGACATTTTCGATTCACAAAACGGACATAAATAAGGGTCTTCCTTCGCAATATCTTCAAACAAATTAATACTAATAAGACGAGCTCGTTGTTCATTAACTTCATTAGTAAAACCTTTTTCGCTGCCCTTAAGCGCTTCCAGAGCCATTATTTCCTCAATGACTAACCGTTGTTTCTCCCTGAGAAGTTTCTGCTGTTCAAAAAGATCATCTAATATCTTTGCAGGACTCTCTTCTGCGAAATCTATTTTAGGCTGCGCTTTTGTTGCTTTATTCAGAATATCTCTGATTTCTCCCCATACTTCAGGAAAATTCTGCGTTGCTGACAAAAGACCTACTGTTATTGCTTCTTGCATCAATCCATGAGGCTTCTCAAAAGCACGACCTCTTAACCTTTCATAATCAGCTTTTAAAGATTCTACTCTCCTCAAATCTCCCCGACGCTTTCTTAACTCGTCTTTATTATTAATATAATCTTTATCAACAACTCCCAAAAAGAAAGGCAAGTAATCCTTAATGCTTTGCGGAAGGAACGGTTCACCCTGTCTGTGAAAAAGAAACTTTTGATTAGCAACTTCGCTCTGTTCTTGAAAACAATAAATCAAAGCCTTTGATATATCTGCGCTTCCAGCTTTTCTTGTTTGGCCTTTGTTAGGCTCAAAGGGATATGATGCGATACCAGCAAACTCCGTCAACAATGCTTTAAGACTATCTAAGTTACCATTTTTAATCAAAGCTTTATAAGACGGAACTTCAATATTATTGCCTTTCTCCACATATATATCTTCTGAACTGTTATTACCTGGCCCAGGATTTTTCCTTGCAACAAAAAGCTTTTCTTGCTCTCTTTCTAATAAAACTGCAAACCATGAAACATTCTCTATTAGAACACCTTCAGGAATAGTGCTTACACTACTACCGAGACAATAACTCATAATATGAATCAAAGCTGATTTCCCAGTCTTTGACGCACCAGTGATTACATTGACTTTGTCCTTCTCGAAAGACAAAATTCTAACCTTCTCATTATGCCCATAAATTATTATCTTTGATATCTGAAAACTCATGGTTTTACCCCCAGTAATGCCATAATCGTTTCAATTTTTCCCGCATGAGCAAACCAGCGACCACAGAATGCAGCACGCTTAAAGCAATCATTAACTTCATCTGTAAAATCAGGCGGGATTTGTTTAAGCAATTTATTCTTCAATCCAAGTTCAAAATTTCCTCTTTGAGTTATAGATAAAAACCCGTTCTTAATTATAAAAGATACAGCCTCTTTAATTACAGGAACTAAGGCTTTAGTATGTGCAAAATACTTTGTTTTAACTTGTGTCCCCGTAGAGGAAAGTGCCCATGATACAAACGTAGTACGAATAGTTGTGGGTAGCGATTCTCTTGTCTTTTTATGCAATATAAGAGGGACGGTAAGAAATGGCAAAATGTACGGAGCTTCTTTTTTTGCATTATTACAATACTCCCTAATTACTTCAAAGCAAAGTCCCCCAATAAAAGGAGGATTCAAAATATTTGCTTCTTCGGCACTCCGACATTCCCAAGCCCTCATTGTGCCACCTCTTTAGCAACTCCAAGAAGCTTTTCAAGCCTCTCCTTAAATTCAATATGCCATCCAACAACTTTTCTATCAGAAAGAATCTGATAAGAACCCCTTGTTACAAATAATTCTTTACATTTATCTTTAATTGGAATATTAGCTTCTTTCTCAACCCAATTATATAGCTTTCGAGCAGACTTCACTTTTTCTTGCTCAACGGCCTTTTCTCCAAGTTCTTCCTTCATTGTCTCAAAATAAATTTCCCACTCCTCAACAAGGCGTTTTTCATAATCCTCAACGTCTCCCACGTATAAAAGCTCTTCTCGCATCCATCGGGAACGTTGCTCAAATGCTCGATAATAGTTCTTTACTGCCATTGATATCCGTTGAGCCCCTACATCAATTATCTTCAACTGATGAACAAAGGTATAATTCTTATAAACCTCATCATCAACATCAGCAGTCTTTAAATCAAAATGGATGGGGAGAGATTCGTTTTTGAACGATTCCCTTAACTCATTCAATTGAGCATCTAATTCTTCACCAAGAATAGTTCTCTTTTTTGTATCTGAAAGACTCTTTAATATCCGCTGAAACCACCAACCTTCCAGATAAGAAAGAAAAACATTAACTTTATCTTTAGAACATGCCAAGTAAAGCATTCGTTCAAGCTCTTTTCCGATATCATCACAAGTAGGAGACGAATCAACAATATAGGCATTCTTCAAAAGTTCTTTTTTCTTTTCATCTGCAAATTCCAAAAATTTCTTTCTAACCTCTTGAGTGTCTATGTTTGTTGATGTTTGAGCAGTTTGACTTAACTTTTGAACGGCAGTATCAATATTTCTATCCTTAAACGTCAGATAAAAAGCAGCAGAATCATCCGCAGCCTTTTCGGTAGTCATTATTATAAAAGAAACATCGGAATTAAGGGTTTTAGACTCAAAGAGATCAATCCAGATTCCTATTGTTTTCCACAAATCCACACTTGCATCTGTCAGGTTTGCCATTCTATTAATATGATGTTTAAGCTGGATTATCTTTTCAGGCGTGCCATTTTTTTCGAAAACCACATCATCAAGCGTCTCAACAGCCACAGAGACCATGGGACTGCTTGGTAAACGCCTTAGCATTTCTGACAATGCAACCCTGCATTGATACAAATACCCCTGCATAGATGGTGCTGCTGAATGCTTCGAGTTAAGACTTTCATTCTCCATTTATTCAACACCTCTTATAGGAAACCCTAATCTTCCCTGACATCAAACGAGGAAGAAGAGAATCACGGATTCGACACAACATATTTATTTCTTTTACAGTTAGAAGTATTTTATCAAATATTGCTTTTGTTTTACCATGAAAATTTTTCATTACCTGCATTGAGGGATAAATAATTTTTATTTTAGAAAAATTACCTGTATTAAGATTCAAAGTTGCCGTTCCACCAAGTCCCAAAAGTTTTATCTGCTCACTCATTCTTGACATAGTCAAATAAATAAAATACGGACTTATTCCCTTTTTGCAAATAATACTATTTATCTGCTGATTAGTATGACTCGTTTCGGACGTTAATGCAACTAGTCCAGGAGTAGCTATACAACTTACACATATAGATAAAGGCGGAAGTTTCTTCTTTACCTGTGTCTTTGCTCCATCTAAAGATAGCTTTCTCTCTGTCTTAATAACAAAAACCTGTCCTCGCATATCAGCTATAGTAATGAATGGAACGTCAACACCGTAATTATTTTTATCTTTCGTTGAGGGAGTTTTTCCACAGATAACGTCCCCACATTCTTTTAATTCAGTAATCTTCCACCCCTTTGGTATCTCTCCAAGCTCTGAATCAATCATTTCTCCACCACTTGACTTATAAGGATTCCTTTCTTCATTGGGAAACTCAAAATCAACAAACCATCTTTTAAACAAAGCCTGCCCGATTGTTTCAAGAGTCTTGTTCATTTGCTGATTAAGCTCAATCTTTGAATCTAAATCTGATAGGATTTTAGCAATGTCTTTTTGTTCTGCAACTTTATTTGGGAAAATAATTGGTATTGGGTGGATATGATTTCTATTGAGAGTTGGAACTGCGCTACCAGCATTAAATCTACTTAATTTAAGTCCTTTCAGAAAATAATATACGAATTTTGGATATGCATTGTGGTATTTTTTTATGTAAAGAGTTGTATTATGTGGCCAGTAGTCTTTTCCTGTGTAAAACGGTTCTCCCAAATTTCCACTTCTTCCAATAGTTACACCCGGTCCTTTTGCTTTGAATTCATTATGATATCCTCCGATACCATTGGACATTATAATTGGATAAGGCCCATTTTTTTTAAATTTAAGAGGGAGATCATAACCTCTTTGGAATGTAACCACAGAACCTAAAGATATTTCACTCCACTCTTCAGAAATTCTTCCTATTTCAGCTTCCTTAAATTTTGTCTTATTTTCCATTATTCCTAAAAGGATTATTTTTTGCCTTTCTGCCCCTTGAGCGCACAAGCACTGTATCTAATAAATTTGCTTTATCCTCGCTTGATAAATCAGTATATGTACTAATCATTTTTATAAGAGGTTCTCCGCCACCTGTAGATGAATACTTCTCCATGCATTGGTCTATTCGTTTTTCTTCCAGTAATTTTTTATTTATATCATTGCTGCTATTTCCCTGATCAACAAGTTTTTCAATTATTCTTCTATATTCTTTCTCTGCGTTGAGAAATTCTCTTCGTTGAGCATCAAGGCTTTTTAAATAATACTTGCGTGCTATGAACCAAGTGAACGCTGCTCCGAATATTGGGCCTATTACGCTTATGATTTTATATCCCATATCCAATTCCTTTTAAATTCTTCTTTATCTCTTCATCAAGTTCTTTGCCTTTCTTCATCTGCTCTGAAAGCTCTGAGGTCAATCTTTTCATCTTCTCTTCAAACACCTCATCATCTTCTTCAACCTCTTCAACTCCGACATATCTTCCTGGAGTTAAAATATACCCGTGTTTTTTTATCTTATCAAAAGAAGCGCTCTTGCAAAATCCCTTAGCATCTTCGTATTTACCGCCTTCGCCCCGCCAAGCGTGGTAAGTATCAGAAATTTTCTTTATCTCTTCATCTGTCAATTCACGATGTCTTTTGTCAAGCATTACTCCCATATTGCGAGCATCAATAAACAATACTTCGCCTCGTCTGTCCCTGAATTTACTATTCTTTTTATCTCTTGAAACAAACCACAAACAAGCAGGAATCATAGTATTGAAAAATAACTTCGGAGGCAAAGCAACCATACAATCAACTATATCAGCTTCAACAATATTCTTCCTGATATCTCCTTCGCCGGAAGTATTAGAACTCATAGAGCCATTAGCAAGAACAAATCCGGTTATTCCAGTTGGAGATAAGTGATAAATAAAATGTTGAACCCAGGCAAAATTAGCATTTCCCGCAGGAGGAACGCCATATTTCCAGCGGACATCATCTCTCAATAAATCGCCTCGCCAATCACTATCATTAAAAGGCGGATTAGCAAGAATAAAATCTGATTTTAAATCCTTGTGAGCATCATTGAGAAAGCTTCCTTCGTTATTCCATGCAATATTCGCATCAATACCCCTAATGGCAAGATTCATCTTGCAAAGACGCCATGTTGTCTGATTGCTTTCCTGTCCATGTATGGCAATATCGCCAATTCTTCCGCCATGGACTTTAACAAATTTTTCGCTTTGGACAAACATCCCGCCTGAACCACAACAAGGATCAAAAACTCTGCCTTTGTATGGCTCAATCATTTCAACAAGTAATTTCACAATACATCTTGGAGTATAAAACTGACCGCCTTTTTTACCTTCTGCATCCGCAAACTGACCCAAGAAATACTCGTATACACGACCCAAGATATCCTTACTCCTGTTTTCTCTATCTCCAAGGCCAATCGTACCTATTAAATCAATGAGTTCCCCAAGACGCTGTTTATCAAGAGAGGATCTTGCATAATTTTTTGGCAATACTCCTTTAAGAGTGGGATTATCCTTTTCAAGAATATCCATAGCATCATCAATAATTTTACCTATGATTGGCTGTTTTGCATTCTTTTGTAGATATTGCCATCTCGCCTTCTCTGGAACATAGAAAATATTATCAGCCCTGTATTCATCCGGGTCATTAAGGATTTCATATCCGGCCTGGGATTCGGCAATTTCGTTCTCCAATACCCCATGCTTTTCTTCAAATGCGTCTGAAATATATTTCAAAAAAATAAGACCTAAAACAACGTGCTTATACTCGGCAGCATCCATATTATTTCTCAGTTTATCTGCTGTCTGCCAAAGCGTAGAAGCAAAGGTTAAATCACCATTTCCATTGTTGGACATAATTACTCCTCCTTACATCAACAAATTTCTTTTCATTATACCCCGCCATCCCCAAAGCATAAAGGGAAAAGTAATCAGCCAGTGGAATCAGCCAGAAGAATCGAATTGATTTACTAAGGTGATAAGAAATCAATAAAGCCTATATACCTTCTTAATTCTTTCAATAACTGTCCAGATACACTTGAGTCCTTCAGCTTTTCCTCTGATAGCTTTTCAATTTTGATTTCGGTCATATCAACTCCTTCTCTCGTCTAATAGACGGCAATTTCATATAACGTTAAAGTTGTGTTAGGCAAAGCTCCAAGTGAATAAGTCACTTGAATAAATCGTCATAATTAACTATCAACTTAGCGAGTGAATCGTCGCCTGTTTCTATAGCATCTTTTTTCCAAAGTTCTATTAATTTATCTTTATATGGCCTTGAAAAATTAATTAAGCTGTTTCTTAAGTCGGCAAAATCATTGGAAACAGGTAAAGACAACATTGCCTCAAGGCGCATACGAGCCTTGCAATTTGGCATTTTGAGCATTTGCGTTATCTCCATATTCAATTTTTCACGGGAAAACAAATGTTCAGCAATATATATGCCAAATTGATCAAAACACACCTCATGTGGTAGTTCATGCCACTGTGTTATTTTATTACCAGATGCCTCTCTAATAAATTCTTGAATGAGACAATAATGGATATGCAAGGACACGTCTGATAGACATACATAGGCATGCCCAAACTCATGGCCAAGAAGATATGTAAAGTATGCTGGGTATCGTTCTTTCAAAAGGCAAGCCTTCTGAGAGATTACAATACTACAATCCCAGCGTCGTTTAATAAAAGGATTAAGAACCCTTTCATTGCGAGCGTAATTAAGAAGAGACTTCGGTATACACCCACTAAGAGCAGCACCGTTTAATAATGGGCCATCATGAAAAATTAAAAGCACTCTCCCCCGAGGAAGATTTGCCTCATTTTTGACACGCGATAAAAAGTCTTGGGCGAGATCAACTTGTGCTTTGTTTTCTAAAATTATGGTAGCCATTATTCCCACCCTTTAGGAAAACAGAAGGCTCGCCATTCCCAGCAGTTTGGGGTTGCAACTATTTTACCCACTACTTCTGGGTCTGAACTCTAGTTTGAGACGTTCACGAAGAAAATCTTTTAGCACGAAGACCTCGATATTATGCAATTCTGTAACAGAGACTAACATATACTTTGTGCAACTATTCTCAGCTTTTTCATTTGGAGGAGTTATTTTCATAGTTCTCTTGGCTCCTGTTAGATCAATTACTTCGTCATCATTCGAAAGCTTGGTGTCCCAACAGATTACTGCCGCTAGTTTCTTAAAGGAATGATTGAAGTCTCGTTTTAACTCATGTTTTATCTCTACAAACCTCAACGCCGCTCTATTCAAGTCCAGTGCATAATCTTTAGTGACCAAAAGGTCATATCCAATTGAAGTGTCATAGTCAATTACTTTAAAGTCAAAGAGACCTGGCTCAAGCGCCAATAATTGTAATACAAGACTAAAGACCCCACTTTCCTGACGAGGTTCAAGAAGTTCTATATTTTTCAGTTTCACTGTGTTCTTTTGCAAAGTCAGTTTTTTTCTTCGCTGAAAGTCTTTTTCTTCCTTCTGTGCACTTTGATATAGCTGTTCCTTTTCCAATTCTTCTTGATATTTTTCAAATTCTTTAGATGGTTTGATTCTTCTATCAAATATTTCTTTAACTGTTTTTTCAACAGCTTCCAATATATGTGGAGGAGTATTTCCAAGATCACCACGATTTGCGGTCAAATGAAACGCTTGGCAATTTACAAACGCATGATATTTTGTCCACTCTCCCTTTTCCGCTACCCAAGAATTACGACGTTCTATTGGAATACAATCTTTACAAAGCCACAAACCATAGCGATCTTGAACGTTATATTGTCCTGGACGCCAATAAGTCCTGCGCTCGTGAATCATTTTATTATATTCTCTCTTTGCTTTATCTCCTTCAAGATAAAAAACAAAATCTATATAAGCACCGGGAATACCTATTGCAGTTTCATTAGAAAATGACCATCTAGCAACATAATAATCCAGAGGTGAAACTTTATCAGAACTTTTTAATTTTCGAATATCCGTGTTGATCTCAGAGAAAGGATGCCCAAATTCCAAAGGTTCCCCTTCTATATCTTTCCAACCTAAACCAGATAACCAGATGACCACGTTTTTATACCTTTTTATGTCTACCTCCATTTCAAAAGAGCCAAATCGAGTAAACCAATAAATGTAATCTTTGAGTTCTTCATGACTAAATCCTGCTTGATTATTGTCGTTGTAGCCACGTATGATAACCTTAGTTCCATGTTGAGATTCGGTAGGAGTTACTTCATACTCCACTTCAGGAAGCTTGCCTAGCCGTAGTTTCTTTTTAGGATTCTCAAGAAATGCACTAATACGCTCTGTCTCTTTTATAGTCTCGACTTCAGTGCGTCTGCTATTGAAGTAAATTTTTGTTCCATGACCTTTCTCACCAACAGCATCGGATACTTTTCTGCCTATTTCATCTAACTTTAAACGGTTGGTAAATCCCAAGCCAAAGAAAAATTTTAATTCTTCTTCTCCCATACCCTCGCCATTATCGGATATAGTAATTACAAGTTCGTCTTCTCCAGTAGATCTATCAATTATAGCAGAAATACGAATCTCCGTTGCTTTTGCGTCAAAACTATTACTAATCGCTTCACGTATTATCTCTCTTGGATCTCCAAAATCACTTGATATTTCCAAAAACTCTGATACTTCATTTACCTCTGGTTTAAGTGTTGGCATTTCTATCTCCTTCTCTCGTCTAATAGACGAGACTTAAAATACCCAAATTACTTCATTCATGCCCGTTTATCAAACTCTACTCTCTCCCAATCTACGCAATCAATTATAACGCACAAAAAAAATCCCTGCAATAGTAGATAGATTTCTATTTAAAAAAAAGTGGGATGAGTGTAGCTATCTGATGATATTGATAGTTCTAAATGACCCCTAACCACAACATATGGACTCATACACTGCACAACGATCCCCTTATCTTTGCACAAAATATATAAACCCCGATTTTGTTACCATTTTGAAAAGAAGAAAATGGTAGACAATTTGGAAACAAAAAGCCGGAAAGGAATCCTGAACATAAAAGAAAAAGTTTCAGATATAGACAATGTGCTCAGGGATTTGAGCATGAAATTGTGCCACATCATAAAATACAAGAACAACCATTATGACAAATATGATAGTATGGTAGATCATTATAATGGTTCTTAAAATTGTACAAGGTATTTAATTTGAATTCCACTCCTTGGAGTATGGAATGCAAGTTTTGTGGTGAACATAATGATTTGGTAATGAGCATCACGCTAGTAAATGGCAAAATCAAACATGAATGGGTTTGCATGAGTTGTTGGTTTTATACACTGGGAAGAAAATGGAAGACAGAAAAATTGGAAATGGATCAAAAAGAAAGCTTGTTGAAATTGCAGAGGAAACTGCCAGAAAAATGCAGTTATTCTGTTTTCTAAAAGACGTCCGCATGAATTACTTTGCCACGAAAGCAATAGAAAGAGAGTTAAAGCCCTACGAATCCCAAATAGAAAATATCAGGAAATTTAAGCTTGATTATTCGAATTAATAAGATTTTTTTCTATGTTTCCTGAAACCTCTTTAAGTATAAAAAATAAATCCGTAGCGATCTTATTCATCACCTTGGTTACAGCCACAAGTTTTTTCTTTCCTCTCTTTACAAATTTCTCATAGAGCATCTTTAATCTGTACGGATCTAAATCTTTTTCAGAAACAGATTCCTTTTTAGGATGCATGCTTATATATGTTAATGCCATCATAAATAAAATTGACCTAAGTTTTGCGTTCCCTGACTTTGCCAACTTATGAGCCCCTTCACGGTTACCGCTCTGATTAGAAGTTACACTTATTCCCATGAATTCCTTGAAAGTTTTCAGACTTCTTTTTTTATTCAACCTGCCATTTTTACTATATCTGAAAAACTTTCTAATATCCCTTATTTCAGTAATGAGAATGGCTATGTTTATAGTATCAAGGCCACAGAAATTAAACATGGAAGAGTATCCTTTAGAGCCTAGCTGTTCCTTAGCAGATTTCCTTAAAATCTTAATTTCTGCCTCCAGCTTTTCCAACTCTTTTACATAATACTTAAAATCAGATATTTTCAAATCATACTGGCCGATACTATTGCTTAACTTGTTTTTAATTTCTTGAGATTTTATTAGCTCGACTTTCCCTCTCAGAATATCCTCTTTTGAATGGGCCAGAGCTTTTAAAATGGTTTTGCAGCCTCTATCATGAGGGAAAACTTGTATCGCTTCGGGAAACCTTAAATCAATGATATTTTTCAGCATATTTTTTATAGAAGATGTGAGTTTTATTTTCCTAGCGTACTGATTAAGCAAGTCAGACAAAGCTATATATCCAATATCAGGTAGATTGCTGTTTTCTGAAGACAATCTATCCATGAACTTTATTCCGTCAAACGTTTTATCTTCGTTTACTATTCGGTATTTTGCCAGGGCAATGCAATCCAGATTATCATGTTTCTTTTTATTAAACATAGATTTCCGGAAATCAGCCGCGCTTTTGGTTCCGCAGAATTTGATATCATAAGCTTTCTGTTTAAAATAAATAAAAATATTGACACTATAAACCCCTGTTGGCTCAAGGCACGTTTTAGTATTCTCATCTATATCATTCTCAAGTTTCTCAAATCCTTTTCTATCGTTGTCAATGGAATATTTTTTTATAACTCTTTGGTTTTTATCCATGAGGCACACTGTATGTGATTTCAGACTTACATCTATCCCGCAATATTCTGCTTCTTCTTTCATTTTAAATAAAACGCGAGTTCTGCTCTACTATTCTAGCGTCTTGACCTAGCTTAAAAGCTGTTCGATGACCACAGTTTGTCCCAACAGTCCTCGCATTAAGTGTTATTTTATCGACGGTGTTATTTATATTGTAAACATAGTTCTTTATTTAATTTCGGAAAGTTTATAACCTGACATCTTTAACATTTTACATGCAAACAAAAGATATTTATATGGAACTAAACCTCCAAAGTTATGGGGCTGTGGTCTAGTGAACCACACATAGACCCGTTCCCTTTAGAAGTTAGCCGTTTTTGTCCTTTGCTTGTTAACAAATTTAAGATCATCAGCTTTAAATATCTTTCTATTATTGAACAGGAGAAAGAGTATTTAAACTATTTTTGATTACCAGCCCTTTTTTGCTGATCCAATAATATCTTTTACCGTTGAGCATTTCTGTTTTTGCTAAACCAGCATTAATAAGCTCTTTTAAAATTCCCTTTGTGCTTGTTCTTGATAAATGCGGATTTAACTGTGAGGCTTTTTCTCTGATTTCTTCCGAGTTTCTTTTTTTAAAATCAACAAACTTTAGAACAACAAGCCGTTGTTTAGGACTAGACATAATGAAACCAATAATATCCCATCGCTGATGACTCTTTTCTTCTTTCTCTGAAAGATTAATTAACTTTCTGGCTCTGTTTGTTAATACATAAAATCTTCCCTTTCTTGCTTTTGGGTTCAGTGATTCAAGAAGTTGCTTTTCCATGAACGGTTTAAGCTTAAGCTTTTTTAGACCAAGTTCTTTTTCAACTCGCCGGGGTGTTTTGGGTGTAGAGAAGCAAAACAGGATTTGTTTGATTTTATCATGGTTTACCCATTCAACAATACCTCTTTTCTTCATTCAGACAGGAACAGATATCCATAAAAAAGGCTTATACAAGGATAGGAACTTTTTTCGGAGGGAAAAAGAAGGGAAAGGATAATTTTTCTGGTTGGGGGGTTATAAAACAGCCCAAAAATCTCCACTACCAATGGAGGGAGTAGAGAGATGAATAAACTTAAAAAAAGGATAATTCAAAGTGACTGCATAGACGAAATGAGGAAATTCTCAGAGAATTCAGTAGATGCAATAATAACCGACCCACCTTATGGATTAAAATTTATGGGAAAAGAATGGGATAAATTTGCTCTTGGATTGCAACAATTCTGCCAATCATGGGCAACAGAATGTCTAAGAGTTCTAAAACCCGGAGGATTTCTTTTAAGTTTCGGAGGAACACGAACATACCATAGAATGGTTTGCGGAATTGAAGACGCTGGATTCGAAATCCGTGATTGTATTATGTGGGTTTATGGAAGTGGCTTTCCAAAATCATTAAACATAGGAAAGCAAATAGATAAAATAAAAGGAGTAAAGAGGAAAGTAATAGGAAAATCAAAAGCCGGATTTTTAGAAAAAAACAATGTTTTTGAGTTGAATAATAAAGGTTATGGAAATTACGATGTAACAGTTCCTGCAACCCCAGAAGCAAAAGAATGGGATGGATGGGGAACTGCTTTGAAACCAGCACTAGAGCCAATAGTTGTAGCAAGAAAACCACTAAGCAAAAAAAATGTTGCTCTTAATGTTTTAAAATGGGGAACTGGTGGAATTAATATCGGAGCTTGTCGGATTGGAAATGAAAAAAGGTTTAATCAACCAGCTAAGAGTATTTACTCTGAAAATAAAGAAAAAATAATTAATGATTATAAAGGACAAAAGGTTCAAGGAAGATTCCCGGCAAACATAATCTTAGACGAAAAAGCCGGGAAGATGTTAGGAACCCCATCTCGTTTCTTTTATTGCGCGAAGGTAAGTAGATCTGAAAGGAATTTTGGCTGTGAAGAGCTGGAAGAAAGGAAATTAGACGAATCAAGAAAAGAAGGGAATCCCGGAGGAGATAATCCAAGAAACAGAGGCGTTAATCCACAAAGAAACAATCACCCGACATTAAAACCAATAAAATTGATGGAATATCTTGTTAAATTGGTAAGCAGAGAAGGAGCAATAATTCTCGACCCATTTCTTGGTTCCGGCACAACGGCAATCGCCTGTCTGAAACTAAATAGAAAATTCATAGGAATAGAAAAAGAACCTGAATATTGCAAGATTGCAGAAGCAAGGGTCAGCCTGTATTTAAACAAAAAATCATCACGGGAAAAGAGAAAGCATGGACATACTCATAACACTTAGAGATTTCTGGATTAACTTCATACGGAGAATGCCCGAACCCTTACAGGGCTATATCCTGCACATGGGATTACTGTTAGCTTTGGAAGTTGCTATCCTGAGTTTAACATGGAAGCTACCCTGTCGTTCTGTTGCCCTGCAGGCTTTTGCTGCTTTCATAATCCTGAGCATTGCCTTATACGTCCCCATGGGGAAAATGCTGGATATCAGCGAAGGATGGTTGGCTTTTATTATAACCATTTCCTTGTTCGCCATGGTTTTTATCCCTAACTTTTTGCCATTTCTCTTAACTCCCAGATTCGGCGATCAGATTAAAGTGAAGAAAATTCTCTTGATCATTATCTGGGGATTATTTTTAACGCAGTTAATTATAGGCAGGTAACCTAATGTCTAAAATAAAAGTTTTAGGAATTCGTCATCGGGAACCAGAACCTCAGGAAAACATAGAGGTATTACCTCCGGCTACTGATGTTACCGAACTTAGCCAGCCGGTAAGCAAAGAGGTAATTAGAAAAACAATCACCAGGATAGGTAACGGCTTTAATGCCTGGGTGCGCAAGATAACCTCTACTACCGAGGGTATGGAATCGGAAGTTAGCGAACCTTTGCTTATAGCCCAGTCAGGTCACAGGATTGAAGCCAGCCAAATCAAAGGCCAATGCGAAGTTTGCGGAGGCTTTGATGCCTATATTTTTAATTGTTATGTTCATGGCTGCAAGAAAGCCTTGTGCCTGAAGCATGTTTTTTTCTTTCAAGAAGGAGATAAACAAATCCCGCTTTGTTTAAAACATTATCAGCAATTCGTCAATGACCGGGATACTTGGCAGACTCCTAAACCAAGAGGCAGGAAATGAGAAATAACGTTACTTTAATAAATCCTTATGAAGACAAATCTAAAGTTGACCTAAGAAGTGACAGCTTAAAAGCATACGATTATATCAACTATCTGGCTGTCCAGGCAGATGCTCAGGAAGAAAAATTCGTGCAAAATTCCCTTAAAGTCATCAGAGCCTTCAGCCATAATCCCTTATTAATTAATCAACAAGTGAAAGCAATAGAGCAAAGGCTGAGAGGGCGGATAGAAGAAAAACGAAGAACCCAAAGCCAGGGTAATGTACCCGGTTTAGAAGTTTTCCAAAACGGAGTAATCGATCTTGGACAGGTAAGCGGCGCCAACATTGACGCCAAGCTGACATTAGCCCAGTTTAGCGGTAACTTCTCAATTTACGGGCAATACGGCATGGGAAAATCTAATCTCAATCAATGCCTGACCCCACAGCTAATCAGCCAGGGTGTGCATGTGGATATCTTTGACGTAGCTATGGATTATAGAGACCTTCTGCAAATTCCCGGCTGTGAAGGCGGTTTGGTATTGGATATTAACCATGAAAAACTAAATCCTCTGGAACCGATAGGTGAACCTGGTGAACATCTGCAATTCTTCTGGGAAATAACCCAGCAGGATTTTAACCTCAGGCCGGAAACCAAAGAACTACTTTTTAACTATAGCGAAGAACTTTACCAAATCTTTAACGTTTACAGTGGAGACAATCCGCCAACATTAATAAATCTAAAAGATTTCTTAAAAGAAAAGAAAACCAAATCCGGCACTACCGTTGCTGACAAGAGAAAGATAGAAACAGCTTTAAGAAAAATTGATTATATTTTGTATTCCTTCGGCAGCATGGCAAATTGTCCTCGCGGGTTTTCATTAGAAGCCCTTGACCGTTTCAGCTTCGTTACCTACGAAATAGGCGAACTAAGCGAAGACAAACGCTCCTGGTACATAAAACTGAAACTCAGGCAATACCATCACCGGGGTAACATCAGCAAGAAAAGGCATAAAGTAAAAAGGATAATCGAACTGGACGAAGCCAAAGGTATTCTGGGGAAATCCCGGATTGGCGAAGCCACCAACTACATTAAAGATATGTATACCCGTAGCCGGTCCATCGGCTGTTGGTGGATAATTACAGACCAGTTCTCCAGCGAACTGGCAGACTTTACAAAAGCCTCTGCTTTACAAATAAGTTTCCAGCATACCGTGCCTAAAGAGTTAAGAAATATAGCCGTAGCTATGGGCAGCGAAAATCTGAGAGCAGAAATCCCACGGATAGGCAGACACAGAGCCTTTGTAAAGATGACAGATTTTCCCTATCCATTTCTAATAATGACACGCAAGTCGGCAGTAACCAGGCATATCACCGATGAAGAACTTGAAAGACTAATGCAGCCTAAATTAGCCCAGCTCAATCGTACCTTGGAAACAAGCCAGTCCAGCCAAAGAGTCAGGTTAATTACCAAGACAGAAACTGAGGCAGTTTCTCAGGTTCAGCCATTGGATTCCGTTGGACTGGAAAAAGTTAAACCTGAAACAGTCTCACATCCCTTAAAGGATTTAGAGGATTTCTTGAAATACATAAATAACAATCCCGGTACCAAAGTAACCGGTATTTACAAAGCTCTCAATTACTCAGGACGGAAAGGGACCAACATTAAGGAAAAGGCTAAAGCCAACCGGCTTATTGAGGAAATTGTCTGCAAGACAGGAAGAAAAGGCAGGTCTGTCATAGAACTGCAACTAACTTCAACAGGAAAGGAATACATCCGTGAAAAGTGATAAGCACAAAGAAACCCAGGAAATCGTTAGGGATTACTACCGGCAAAAAGGTTGGATAGCTATTATTGAAGCCTTTGTCCGAAATAAGAAAATAGATGTCCTCTCTCAGGATATAAGCACAAAATACACCATAGCTAATGAAGTTCAACTTAGCGCCAAACATTTTATAGAAAACATCCAGCTTGACTTTGAAGCCGGTTGCAATGAAGTCAGCATAATTTGCATAGACAAAAAAATCTTAGAACAAATCAAGAAAAAAACCTTACAGGAATTAAATAAAGAACTCCTGGAAAAAACTAAATTTCAACTTATAGAAGAATTTATTCCGCAGCAAACAAACATAAAAAACAATAGAAATAAGGCGGAATTAAATCCGGAAACAAATCCGGAACAAAATCCCAAAGCGAAAGGAGGTGAAAAATCATGGAAAAACGCATAAGTATAGTAGTAGCTGGTAGCGATGTAATCAAGGATATGGCCATAACTCAGGGAAGTACTGTTAGCCAAGTTCTTGAAAACGCAGAACTGCAGGGTTACAAGCTGGCAAAGAAAGGTGGTGAGCCACTCGCCTCCGAGACAGATTTATTTCAGGAAAGCACGAATTTTGAGAAGTTTTATGCTTCTCCTGAAGATGTATCTGTCGGTTAAAGCGGAATAAAATCAGGAACAAAACTTAGGTCTGAAAGGAGGTGAGGGAAATGGGGGAAAAGATAAATTTGTTTGAAGGTTTAGACTTTTTGTCTAAGGATGTTTTAACAGGGGTGGGGGGTAAGACCTCCCACCCCTGGCTATCCCCAAAAGTTGAGGGTTATAAGAGTATCAGTGATTATAGTGTTAAGAATAACAATTATCTTTATGACCATAAAGATATTCTCAATACCAACAGCAGTATTAGAGTTCTGAGCACACGACATTTAAACCCGTTAATTCAACCTGAGACAGTGCGAGTCACAAATGTCAGGTCATATAAGCATAAGGAAGAAACCAAACTGTTGAAAACAGGGAAAGCTTGCCCTTACTGGAAAGAAAATGGGTGGGAAAAGATGAATAAAAACTATTTCGGATATTACAAAACACGATATGGCAAATGGGAAGGTTTAATTGAGGAAAACTTCTTCAGTAACCACTCGTTTTTCATCTTTAGTCCTCCTGAAGAGGTGCTGATCGGCAGTCATAGTGCGTGTTTTACTCACAAAGGAAATGGAGCGTACGCTATTCATTTTGCCGAAAAACCCGGAAACATAAGTGAAGGTATTATCGCTGTAGAGATGTTGGTTGCAGAATCAATGAACAATTAAATGGAGGTGTGTCATGGAAAAACAATTGTTTGCAAGTGCGCAGAAAATAAAGCATGAGATAGACCATAATATGGAAATCCTTTTAAAAGAAATAGCCCAGGCATGTAAGGAATGCGATGTGGGCAAAGCAACCTCATTTTTTCAACAAACACTGTTTACCGGAAAGATAGACAAGTTATTAACAGGATTATCCTTTCCTGCAACAACAGAAACCGGCCAGTTGAAATTTGTATTAGACTCCATGTTCTTAAGAGACAGTTATAGGTTACTTAATGTCAACAAGAGAATTGAGTCTTTGCATTTCCTGACTGGTCCCAGAATTGGCAATATGATAATTCCGGACAGGATAGTGGATTTTGAAAAAGAGGAACAAAGCCCTGTATTTGCCAAAGGCAAGAGCGATTCCATACAAAAAGTATTGATTGAACTGGCTAAATACGAACACAAGCTATATGGTTGTTTCCATATTCATCCCGGAACAGGGGCAAGTGCTACTCTGCCTTCACACATTGACTTGAAACTACAGAGTACTTTGGACAAGGGAGGCTATAAAGTCATACACGCGATATTCAGCCGGGATGGATATATAAGATTTTACTCAAGTTTAGATGTGCAAATACAAACTTACGGGAAAGGAGTTGAGATAGAAGATGAAAGAGAAAAACTTTACCGCCTTATTGAAGTCAGTTAGCGCACGTTGTAAAGACATCAAGATTCAGGATGGAGAAAGCATCACCGATCGGCAGGAGAAAGTTCCCGGATATAAACAAGAAATAATGAATCAGCTTACTGTCTCCCTTATCGGCGCCGGCGGGTTGGGTGGAGAAATTGCCAGAGGTCTTGTGAGAAAAGGAGTAGGGTGCTTAAAGATATTTGACAACGATACTGTAGAGCTCTCCAATCTTTCCAGGCAAGTCTTTTATGAAAAAGATTTGTATAAGAACAAAGCCATCTGCCTGACCCAGAATTTAGTGAAGGAAGGTATTCGGCAAACTTACATCATTGGTTATCCTTTTATGTTCCAAGGAGCCATTGAAGAAAAGATAGACGTGAGGTGCGACATAGTTGTTTGCGCTCCGGACAATGATGAAACAAGGATATTTGTTTCAAAACATTTTCTCAAAACCACACCCGTGGTTTTTACGGGTTTGGATAGACAAGCAAATACTGGGTATATCTTCATTCAAGAACCTGGGAAAGCGGGTTTTCTGGATGCCTTTCCTGAATCTGTTAACAAGAAACGAAATCCCTGCCCGGGTACCCCAGCCATAATCGATATCGTGAAGATAGTTGCTGGTTATATCCTGTTTGCCATTGACTCAGTAATGATGGAAAGGAAACGAAACTGGAACTATCGGCAGTTCTATCTGGCTGGATTTGTGCCGGAGGTGGTGAAAGAAGTAAAGGGAAGCAATCATACTATGCCTTTATAAGTGTGGTCATTGCGGGTTTAAACTGTGCTTGTTGTCCGGGTGTTGTGGTGTGGAATAGGTGAGGGTTGCATTTTTTAAAGAAAAAAGGTGAGTAGTTTTGACTCTTTTTATTTATTCATAAAATTCTTTTAACTCATTTAAAAATCTTCTGCGAGAGTTCTTCTTCAAATTTTCAATAGTTTCATAAATATTACTCTTCAAATTTTCTTTATTAAATGTTTTAACCAAAAAACTTATTATTTTTCTATTTCTTGTTTCTGAACATACAGAAGATATGTCACGCAAAGCAGCTACTATTCTATTAAGAACATAAATATCATTACTTTTCTCTAACAATGCAAGAAGAGGCTCTACTGCTTTTCTTGACTTTATTTTACCTAATGCCTCTGCTATCTTCCCAAGAACCATATCATCATTACTTTCCTGTAGGAGTACAAGAAGAGGCTCTACTGCCTTCTCTGATTTCATCTCACCTAATACGTATGCTATACTCCCGAGAACCTCATTATTTTTATTTTTCTCTAACAATGCAAGAAGAGGCTCTACTGCTTTTCTTGACTTTATTTTACCTAATGTCTCTGCTATCTTCCCAAGAACATAAATATCATTACTTTTCTTTAACAATGCAAGAAGAGGTTCTTCTGCCTTCTCTGCTTTTATCTCAACTAATGCGTATGCTATACTCCCAATAACCATATCATCATTACTTTCCTGTAGGAGTGCAAGAAGAGGCTCTACTGCCTTCTCTACTTTCATCTTACCTAATGCCTCTGCTATCTTCCCAAGAACATAAATATTATTACCCTTCTTTAACAATGCAAGAAGAAGACCTACTGCCTTCTCTGATTTTATCTCACCTAATGCCTCTGCTATCTTCCCAAGAACATAAATATTATTACTTTTCTTTAACAATGCAAGAAGAGGCTCTACTGCTTTTCTTGACTTTATTTTACCTAATGCCTCTGCTATCTTCCCAAAAACCATATCATCATTACTTTCCTGTAGGAGTACAAGAAGAGGCTCTACTGCCTTCTCTGATTTCATCTCACCTAATGCCTCTGCTATCTTCCCAAGAACATAAATATCATTACTTTTCTTTAACAATGCAAGAAGAGGCTCTACTGCTTTTCTTGACTTTATTTTACCTAATGCCTCTGCTATCTTCCCAAGAACCATATCATCATTACTTTCCTGTAGGAGTACAAGAAGAGGCTCTACTGCCTTC
>Ga0207996_1000735_pt1 | contig 26968 bp, 22 predicted proteins | sample AntAceMetag02UKG_FD_184773 | JGI IMG/M metagenome (GOLD analysis project Ga0207996, IMG submission 184773) | Saline lake microbial communities from Ace Lake, Antarctica - Antarctic Ace Lake Metagenome 02UKG (SPAdes) (version 2) | ecosystem: Environmental > Aquatic > Non-marine Saline and...
TTTTGTGGTAAAAAAATATTATAGCATGCCTTATTTTATTTTTATCTCAAATTCTGCCTTTATATTTTAATCTTAAGATCTTTTCCCCACTGTCACTTAAGCACTTTATATTTTTGGACAGGCTCTATAATAATTTTGCTGCTTCTTCATCAAGCGCCCATTCTGTCATGCCGTTTTCCGACCAGATATGTGAGGCAGGATATTCATTAGCCTGTGTTTTTACACCCAGTATTTCTTCTGTTTTTGCTGCCTTGTTTTTACCTGTAACCAGAAATGTAATCTGTTTTGAGGCACAAAGCATTTTTTGGGTTAAGGTGATCCGTTCCTGACCTGATTGCGGATGAGCTGTAACATCGGTAAGGTTTTCCGTATAGAAATTATTATCAATCATAAAAAGTGACGCGGTATGACCGTCATCTCCCATTCCGAGTATAGTCCAGTCTAAAGCAGGTAAACCGTTTATAAACGGGATATGGTCAATTATTTCCAGACTATATTTTTCTGCAGCATTTTCAGGCTTGAGTTCTCCCTGGATCCGGTGGATATTATCAGGCGGGATACTGATTTTAAGTAACAGCAGTTTTTTGGCGTTGCCAAAATTGCTTTCCGGATTATCCGGTGAAACTGCTCTTTCGTCTCCCCACCATAAATGAATGTTCCGCCAGTTTATTTGATCTTTATAATTATCTGATGCAAGCATTTTAAAAAGAATTGCAGGGGTGTTTCCTCCGGATAAAGATATATGTTTAATGGCCTTATCTTTTTCAGCGTCGGAGGAAATTTTAATAAATTTGTTTGCTGCATATTCTGCAACGGCAGAAGCGTCAGGCAGTTTAATTATGCTGTGTTTGTGAGTACGCATCTTATAGTCTGTAAGGAATCCTATTGTTAATAGATATTTGTTTAAGGTCTATCTTTACATCATAAACCAGTATTTCGACTCCGTTTTCTTTGGCCTTTTTTAACTCATTCCCATATTTAGGATCAATATCATATTCTGGCCTGAATGATCTTGCATCCATTCTCTGTACCAGATAAAACATGACGCATCTGTTGTTATTCTTTTTTAACTGCTGCAGTTCTTTAAGGTGCTTTAAACCTCTGGCAGTTACGGCATCCGGAAAAGATGCGATCCTGTCTCTTACAAGGGTACAGTTTTTAACTTCAACGTAACAGGGTTTACGCCCTTTTTTATTAAGAAAGATATCAATACGTGAGTTTTTGCCGGCGCTGACTTCACGTGAAAATTCCGTGTAATTGTTAAGTTCCGGAATATTTCCGTCTTTAATGGTGTTAAATACCAGAGGGTTCGGTACATTAGTATTAACCCCCACAAGTGAGCTCGGCATCTGTATAAGTTCCCAGGTGTATTTATGTTTTCTATTTGGGTTGTCGTGATTGGAAAGGTAAACCGGCATGCCCGGTTCGCTGCATTCGATCATTCTTCCTGTGTTTGGGCAGTGCGCTGTTACCGTTTCACCGTTATCCAGCTTTACGTCAGCAAGAAACCGTTTGTAGCGTTTAATTAATACACCGGGTACAAGATTGGGCCAGGGGAGAACTGTTTTTTTTGTCATGATTAATGATGGGTTGATCTTTTGTCTTGATTAATTCCGTGACAGTTGTTGTCGTGTACAAAATAAGGTTTTAGTGTTTACTTATTCCGTATTCCTTCATTCTTCGCCAGAGCGTATTATATCCGATGCATAAACGCTTCGCGGTTTTTGTCAGATGCCATGAGCAGTCTTCCAGTACCCGTTTGATATGACGTTCCTCTATTTCCTTAAGGCTTAGATTAACAAGCTCTGAGTTGTCCTGAGGCATTGAAGCGTATGATTCTTCAAGGAGTATGTCATCAGCGTTCAGTTCGTCTCCTGAAGATAAAATGATCGCTCTTTCGATGGTATTTTCAAGTTCTCTGACATTGCCCGGCCAAGAATAAAGCCCTATTTTCTTTTGAGCATCTTTTGTTATTTTTAATTTTTTCTTGCCTGACTTTTTAGAGAAACGCGTAAGAAAAAAATCTGTCAAAGATAATAAGTCTTCTTTTCGCACACGGAGAGGCGGAAGATAAATAGGGATGACCCTTAATCTGTAGTATAGGTCTTTTCTGAAAATATTATCTGCTACAAGCTTTTTAAGTTCACGGTTACTCGCTGCAAGCACTCTGACTTTTATGGGGATGTCTTTCGTGTCGCCTACACGGCGTATTTCGTTTTCCTGAAGAACACGCAGGAGTTTTACCTGAAAGGTCTGACTGGTTTCCCCGATCTCGTCAAGAAATATCGTTCCATTATGCGCTTCTTCAAAAAGGCCTTTTTTGGTATTGTTCGCGCCGGTAAAGGAACCGCGGACATGTCCGAACAGCTCGCTTTCAAGAAGATTTTCCGGCATGGCGCCGCAGTTTATCGCAATAAAAGGACCTGATTTTCTAAGGCTGCTGTTGTGTATGGCTTTTGCGATCACCTCTTTTCCCGTGCCGCTTTCGCCTTCTATTAAAACAGTTGCATCACTGTCTGATATTCTGTTTACCATTTCCAGCACGTTTTTCATTTTTGAGCTTACTGCGATAATATTTTTTAGAGACAGTTCCTTTTTAAGCTGTGACCTTAAGTTTTTAACCTCGTCAGATAAATTTTGTTTTTCCAGTGCTTTTTGAATTACCAAAATAAGCTCATCCGGATCAACCGGTTTTGTGATGTAATTAAAAGCACCCTGTTTCATGGCTTCAACAGCATTTTCAACACTGCCGTGACCGGTGATCATTATTACTTCTGTGTTTCTCACACAGCTTTTGATTTTCTTTATAATATCAAAGCCTGACACATCATCTATCTGCAGATCAGTGATGATGATGTTAAAGATCTCTTTTTCTATCAGTTTTAGTGCTTCATTTCCTTTGGTGGTTGAGGTCACAAGATAGCCCGCATCTTTTAAACTCATGGTCAGTAGGGTGCATAATGATTGATCATCATCTATTAGGAGTATGCTGGGATTCTTCATTATTTCTTTTCCTGTTTTATGATTAATTTTGCTGTTGTTATCTGGATTTTAGAGGGAAGATCAAAGTAAAAACGGTACCTTTTTTTATTTCGCTTTGAACTTCAATTTTTCCATGGTGTTCTTCCATTATTCTTTTTGAAATTGCCAGGCCCAAACCTGTTCCGCCCTGTCTCATGGTGAAAAAAGGTGTGAAGATCTTACTTAAGTTTTCTTCATCGATTCCTCTGCCGGTATCTGAGATGTCAACGTGAAAATTTTTGTTATTAATGGAGGTTTTGACTTTCAGGGTCCCGGGTTTTTCCATTGATTTAAAAGCATTGGAAAAGATGTTCCAGAAAACCTGTTTTACTCTGTCGCTGTCAGCCGAAATCGCTGTAATAGACGGATCAAGTTCATCGATTACTTTATGCCTGCCCGCAAGGTCAGGATTCTCAATTGAAAGTTTTATGATATCTTTAAGTATCTCATTTAGGTCTATTGTGTCAGCGCGGAATTTATTTGGGCGGGCGTAGGTTAAGAAGTCTGTAAGAGACCTGTTAATTCTTTCCGATTCATTTTTAAGGATGTCAAAAACTGTCTTTTTTTCCTCTTCGCTTTTATCATCACGTCCCAGCAGCTTTATGCCTGCTATAATCGATCCCATAGGATTTCTGATCTCATGGGCAAGTCCAGACGAGATTTCCCCAAGCAGAGCCAGCCGGTCTTTCATTGTTATTTCTTTAACCAGCTGCTGAACCTGTTCCTCAAGAGAAGTTGAATGTTTTTTTATCTCTTCTACATTTCGGCGATGGCGGATATGCTCCCACATTCCGTTAATTAGAAGGGACAGCTGCCGAACATCAGAATCATCATAGTTTGATTCTTTATTTCCAACACCTGCAACAGCAACAACCTTATTTCCTTCAAAGATCGGAATGCTCATGTGTCTGATCAAGGGTACATGTCCATCAGGATACCCTTTTTTCGTATTAATTTTTTGATAGTTATTGTGTATCACCGGCCTTTTTTTTCGTATACAGTCAACCCAGATCCCGGCAGTTTTAATTGGATAATGAGGAGTTTTCTCGGCTTTACATTGCTTCATGGTTTCTTTTGACCAGGAGTAAAGATGAAGGCTTTGCTGGTCATCATTTATGAAGTGCATATAACCGATTTTACTGCCGGTCAGGATGACCCCTTCTTCTAAAGCAAATGAAGTGATCTCATCATCTGTTGCTTCTGTCATGTTCTTGAGCTTTATCAGTGCCTCAAGGCGGGATTCATTTAAACGTAATTTTTCTTCGAACTGTTTTCGTTGGGTAATGTCGGTAACAATACCCAGCATTCTGAAGGCTTTACCCGATTTATCTCTTATTACGTCTCCTGATTCCGAAACCCAGCGGATGTTTCCGTTGGGCCAGACAATCCGGTGTTCAACCCCATAGTCAGTTCCGTCATTTATACATGAATTAACAGCATCTATTACCATTTGTCTGTCATCCGGATGAATGCAGTCTGAAAAGGTGTCATATGTTCCATTAAACCGGCCTTTTCCAAAACCGAATATGGGTTCTATCCGTTCGGACCAGTGAAGGGAATTTGTGTTTATGTTCCAGTCCCAGCTCCCGAGATTTGCTGCCTTTTGAGCAAGATAGTATCGTTCTTCACTGCTTTTAAGTTTGATCTCCATTTGTTTGGTTTCTGTTATATCCCTCATAATGATAAGGGCTGATGGTTCCCTGTCCGGTCCAAGGGTAGGGGATTCTATGATATCGTAATAGCAGTTATCTGTTTTAGAATAATGTTCATATCTATCAGTTTTTTTATTATTGATCACCTGATACGCTTTACAGAAAGGGCAGGGAGTGGATAGATTATTAATGATTTCATAACATTTTTTATCCACCACGTTTCCGTATTTTTCCCAGGTTCTTCTGTTAATAAAACGGATATTTAAATCTTGATTAATGACAAATACGATGTCCTGCATGCTGTCCAGGATGCTGGTGAGGTTCTCTCTTTCTTTTAAAATTATTCCCTGATTTTTTTTTATCTGTGAGGTTTTTCTGTCGACTTCTTCTTCCAGTTTGTCTGTATAATTTTCAATTTGCTGATGAAGATTTTTTTGGTCCGTGATATCAGCAATTATTTCAACTGTTTCCTCGCAGGTGCCGTCAGAAAGTATTATGGGATAGCATTTAACCTTAAAATATTTGTGATTGACTTCAACTTCCCTGATTTTAGGTGAAAATTCTTTTCGGGTAGCTGCAGAAACACAATTTTCGCACGGCTCCTGCTCTCCCCAGAATTCATAGCATTTTTTACCTTCATTTCTTCCATAGCTTTCCTGCATGGGAAGGTTTTCAAACAGTACCTTATGTTTTTTGTCTACCACCCTGATGTATTCATTAACTGAATTCAGGATGATCTCATTTAAGTTCTTGTTTTTTTCAATATCTTTATTTTTCATAAGCAGTTTCCAGATCTTTTAATGTTTTCTTGAACCAAATCTAACAATTATATTCCAAAAAAGCAAACGTTTTCAAAATGGAAGCTTTATGCCCAATCTGGTGTGTTTTTGGCTGAGATTCAATTTTTAAAATCAGGCTGATTATTTATAATGTTATTTTAATTTTTTTTGATCATTTCATTTTGAAATATATACTTATTAAAATGGAAACATTAAAAATACATGTTGATTTTTCCTTATTTTTAAAGTTTGTAATGTGCTGAAATATCTTGGTTTTTTGAATGGTTGTTTGTTTAAGACTTTTGGCACTTTATTTGCTTTTATACTAGGAAATAACTTAATTATAAAGCGAGGATAGATATGAACGAAATAATTAATTTTAATGATGTGATCGATTTAGCAATAGAAAAAGAAGAAAATGCCGTTGCATTTTATCAAAAAGCGTTGGATATCGTTAAATATCCCGGAGCAAAAGAGATGTTACAAACCTTTGTTGATGAGGAAAAACGGCATGTTAGTTTACTTCAGGAAGTAAAGATGAATAAGGTGATGACCGGGGTCGGAGAAAAGGAAATACCTCCGGACATGTCATTAACAAAATTTTTAATTGATGAACAGATCACGGAGAAAAGCACGCCTCAGGATGTTATGTTAGAGGCAATGAAAAATGAAGATAATGCTGTTTCTCTTTATGCACAGCAGGTAAAGGCTTTTGAGGGAACTGAACTTGAGGCTGTTTTTCAAAATCTGATGAAGATGGAGGAGGAGCATAAGGAATATCTTGAAACTGAATATGAAAAGCATTTTATGCCAGACAATTAATGAATTCTGTAAAAAAACATCCATGCCCGGATTGTAATTTTTGTCAGTTTTGTTCTGAGACAAGGTGTCATGCCTGTAGAGGTAAAGGATCCATTGCGAAAAAGATGACGATTCGTGAACAGATCGAATTGTTTGAAAAGCTAAATCCGGGGACAAATAAACCTGAAGGCCCGATATATTATAAGCAGTGTAAAAGGTTTGTTAAATGAAAATAACATTCTGGGGGTCGCGCGGTTCTATTCCGGTTTCCGGCAGGCAGTATTTAAAGTACGGCGGTGATACCACCTGTATTGAGATTAGAACTGCTGATAATACAATAATAATTATTGATGCCGGGTCAGGGATCAGGTCTCTGGGAAATAAGCTGTATCGAGAAAATTTTTCTGAATTTAATCTTATTTTGACCCATGCGCACTGGGACCATGTGATGGGGTTCCCCTTTTTTAAACCCATTTACAGTTCAAAGTCATTAATTAATATCTTTGGATGCGGATTTGCACAGACCTCAATAAGGGGTATCCTCTCAAAGACGATGGCTTCACCCAGTTTTCCGGTAGATTTCAGCGCTCTTTCAGCAAAATTAGAGGATTATGCCGCCTGTAAAAGCAACTTTAATATAGGCTCTGTAGAGATCGAGAGAATATATCTTAACCATCCGAATCACGGGCTTGGCTACCGGTTTAATGAAAAGGGAAAGTCCTTTGTTTTTTTAACAGATAATGAACTTGGCCATAAACACCCGGGCGGTATGGATTATAATGATTACCTTGATTTTTCCAAAGGCGCCGATCTTTTCGTTCATGATTCGGAATATAACGATGAAGAATATAAATTAAGAAAGGGTTGGGGCCATTCATCGTATACTGATGCTCTGGGCCTTGCATGTGATGCGGGTGTTAAAAGTTTTGGTCTTTTTCATCACAACCAGGACAGACCGGATAAAGAGGTTGATGAATTTGTTTTTGACTGTAAAGAAAAACTAAAAAATAAAAACAGTGAAATAGATTGCTTTGCAGTTTCACAGGGGCTTGAAATAGAGCTATAGATAATCTTTTACATTTGAGCTGATGATTAAAACATATGACATTATCGTTATAGGAAGCGGCGCAGGATTAAATATCGCCAGAAAAGCTGTGGCTAATGGTTTAAAAACCGCTTTTATTGAAAAAGACAGGCTTGGGGGTACATGTTTGAACCGCGGTTGTATTCCTTCAAAGATGCTGATCTATCCCGCTGAAGCGGCTGATAAAATCAGGACTTCATCTAAACTTGATATATCTGCTAATAACCGGGTTCAGGTTAATTTTAAAAAGCTTATTCAGAGAATTAATTCCAGTACTTCTGAAATCTCAAATGAAATTTTAAGCTCTGTTAAAAAGCTCGAAAATTTGGACTTTTATCATGAGAACGCGTGCTTTACCTCTGATAAATTAATACGCGTTGGTACTGATGAGCTTACAGCTGAGAAGATATTTATAGGAACAGGTTCTAAACCGTTAATTCCGGATATTCCCGGTCTTAAAGATACGGATTATATGACCAGTACCGAAGCATTAAGCTGTGATGAGCTGCCGAAGAGCCTGATCGTTATTGGAGCCGGATATATTGCAGCCGAGCTCGGCTATGCTTACAGCTCCTGCGGATGCGCGGTTGATTTTGTGGTGAGAAGCAGTTTTTTACGGAAGGAAGATGTCGATATTGCAGACGAGTTTCAAAAAGTTTTTTTGAAAGATCACTCGGTACATCAGGGCTGGTCACCTGTTGAAGTCATTCAGAATAACGGAATCTTTAATCTTGTATGTAAAAATTCTGAGGGAAATAAGAAAAATTTAAAAGCTGATGCTCTTTTAGTGGCTTCCGGTGTAGTTCCGGAGACTGCTGGTCTTGGTCTTGAAAACACAAAGATCAAGTTGGATCTAAAAGGTTTTATTAAAGTTGATAACTGTTTGAGAACCGAGATTCCGGGTGTTTTTGCTTTTGGAGATGTTGCGGGCAATTATCTATTCAGACATACTGCAAATTATGAGGCCAGGTATATTTTAAACAATCATCTGACCGGTAATTCTGTAAAACCGATTGACTATGGTCCTGTGCCCCATGCGGTTTTTAGCTATCCTGAAATTGCCGGTGTCGGGTTGACAGAAAAAGAGGCGAAAGAGAACGGTGCTGACTATGTGATTGGAACGGCTGCCTATAAAGACAGTACCCCCGGATTGGCGCGTCGATCTGATCATGGTTTTGTTAAAATAATATTTAACAGGGCTTTACGGACAATAATCGGTGCTCATATTGTTGGAGATGATGCAGCTACAATGATACACCTTTTTATCGGCTTAATGAAAAAACACGGTACGCTTGATGACCTGCTTGATATGATATTTATTCATCCTGCATTACCTGAGGTTGCGAAAGAAGCGGCACTTAATGCCAGAGACAGGTTTTAAACTAAAAATTTGAAATAATGATATGGAGTTTTTATGAAAAATGTTAACTGGCAGATCTCCCTTTCATTTTTGTTGATTTTGCTTTCAACTGTTATTTATATTGCTCATTTTCAAATATTTGGAGACGCGCACCATATTTTTATTTATCTTTTGGGTGACATTGCTTTTGTACCGATCGAAGTCCTGCTGGTAACAGTCATTATTCACCAGCTGCTGGACAAAAGAGAAAAAAACATACTTCTAAAAAAAATGAATATGGTTATCGGAACTTTTTTTTCCGAGGTCGGAACAGATCTTTTAAAACAAATGTCTGCGTTTGATAATAAAGCAGACCTTATCAGGGAAAATCTGATCGTTGATATCGGATGCGATTTTAAAACTTTTGACAAGAAAAGCATGTCGGTTAAATCGCACAAAGCGGATATTAATTTGAAAAAAAATGATCTTCAGAATTTAAAAGATTATTTAAAGAAAAACAGAGCTTTTTTATTAGGTCTTCTTGAAAATCAGAATCTGCTTGAACATGAGACCTTTACTGACCTGATGTGGGCTCTTTTCCATTTGACAGAAGAACTTGCTATTAGAAAAAATGTCCTCAATTTAACGGATAATGATTTACAGCATATTGAAGTGGATTTTGAACGGGTTTATTCTCTGTTGATCATTGAATGGCTTTCATATATGAAGCACTTAAAAGGGGATTATCCCTTTCTGTTTTCATTTGCAATACGAACCAATCCTTTTGACTTAAATGCAACTCCGGAGTTTAAATAGAACAGAGCAAAGGGCAGAGAGATATTAAAAAAATAAAACATATTTGGGGAAAAAAGATGAGAAAATTTACACTGTTTTTTTTGATAGTTATGATGGTGCTAACCTGTAATATGGCTTTCGGAGGAGGGAAGACAGTTCTTCTTTCTCCCGGTGATAAATTTCCAAACCTTATTTTTTCTGATGAACTGGGGAAAAAAGATAAAGAATATCTTGGGATCAAAACACCTTTTTTTAGTTTCACGAAAAAAGAAAATATTCTTCTTGAGGAGATACAGGGCGAACTTTTATTTATTGAATTTTTCAATAAGTACTGTACTTCCTGTCAGCTGCAGGCGCCTGTAAATAATAAAGTATATGACGCAGTTATTTCTGATAATAATTTAAAAGATAGAGTTAAATTTATCGGTATTGGTGCAGGCAACAGTAAAAGGGAGGTGGACTCTTTCAGGAATGAAAAGAAGATAAGGTTTCCTCTTCTTTCAGACCAGGATTTTAACTGTTATGAGGATATCGGAGATCCCGGCGGAACACCCTATATGCTTTTGGTAAAGAAAACAGATTCCGGGTTTACTGTTTATTCTTCACATATGGGGCTTAATAAAGATAATGAGTTTTTTGTTAAAGAGATAAGAGATGCTTTAAAAACTGATATTAAAACACTGACACACAAAAAGAAGGAAGTTGATTTTAAAATCAGCCAAAGAAAACTTGAACTGGATATTTCTGAAGAAGAGATTATTCAAAATGTTGAGCTGAGTATTAACCGGGTACTTAAAAATGAGCCGCCGGCAGATAAGACGGTAACGAAAAAAATGTCAGCTTATGAAGGTCTGTATATGACTAAAGTTTCATCCGGCTTCAAAGAGGATATTCTTTATTCTAAAGTATTAAGCCGTAAACCGGTTTGTGATGTATGTCATGGAATCCATTTTATTGTGACTTTTGATGCTGTGGGAACAATTAGAGATGTTCATGCGATCCATCTTACAAAATATGGAAATGTTGTCTGGAATGAAGAAGATCTGAAAACGATTAACCTCCGGCTGGTTGGAATGAAGATCGATGGTAAAATTCAATTTAATTCTGAAGTTGATGCGGTCTCAACTGCAACCATGACAAGCTCTCTTATGTACAACAGTATAAAACGTTTAAAACCTGTAATTGACCGGTTAAGAAAGGAAAGTAACTAAAAATAAATGATTAAATTTAAAAATGATCATGATAAACAGGAAATACTCGGTTTACTTGAAGCCAATATGAATGAGGAGTTTACCGCCACACTGCAGTATATCTGTCATAGAATCTCAGCCCAGGCTCAGGATGTTTCGATGTCTGAAGCTTTTAAAACTGCGGCTCTTGATGAAATGGCTCATATTCTGTATTTTTCCGACCTGATAACCAAACTGGGTGGAAATCCAAAATTTGCGGACTGGGACATTGATAAAAGTGATGATTTAAAGACAATGCTTGAAAAAGATATTCTGCTTGAAAAGGATGCTATAAAAAGGTATTCCAGTCAGCTTGAGAAGTTAAAGGACTATCCTGAACTGTATTCAATTACAGAAAGTGTGTTAAACGATGAAGAGGAACACAGGGATACGTTTTTAGATTTTAAAGAGCGTCTGCTGACCAGTACTTCCTGATGGTTGTTATAAAACGATCAACGGAGAATTAATATATACCGTTAAAAATTAAAAAAAACCGAACAAACAATAATAATTTAAAAACATAAGGAGAAAAAAATGGGTAAAACGGAAGAAAATTTAAAAGCAGCATTTGCAGGTGAATCACAGGCAAGAAACAAATATACTTATTTTGCAAAAGTTGCAAAAAATGAAGGATTTCATTACATTGCCGAGATATTTGAGGAGACAGCTCTAAATGAGATGCAGCATGCAAAAGATGAATTTAAACTGCTCAATGGTATCGGCGATACGGTTACCAACCTGAAAGAGGCGATTGAAGGTGAGAATTTTGAAACTGTAGAGATGTATCCAACTTTTGCAAAAGAAGCTGAAGAAGAAGGTAACTCTGAAGCCGCAAGGTTATTTTCACAGATCGCAAAGGTTGAGGAACAACACCGAAACAGATATAAAAAGCTTCTGGAAAGGCTTGAAAACGGAACGCTTTATAAACGTGATGATAAGGTAAAATGGAAATGTCTTAAGTGCGGTTATGTTCATGAAGGAACCGAGCCGCCGCCCAAGTGTCCGTCGTGTCAGCATCCCCAGGAGTATTTTACACCTGATAGTCTTGATTTATAACTGATAATATGGGCTGCCCTGTTTTGAATGATAACGGGGCAGCCTATTTTTAAAAGGATATGATATGAAAAAGTGGAGATGTACAACCTGCGGTTACATCCATCAGGGAGATTCCCCGCCTGATCCATGCCCGAAATGTTTTATGAGTCAGTCTAAAAAGCCGGGTAAACTATTTGTTGAAATAAAAAGTTAATTAACTTTGGAGGTTCTTTGTAATGTCAAAAATATATTTAGAAGGATCCCCCATGAATACGAACTCGGATCTTCCGCCTTCAGGAGTCGATTTGCCGGAATTTGAACTTGTTAATAAAGACCTAGCTGCTGTTCGTATGACTGATTTTCAGAATAAAAAAATAATCTTAAATATTTTCCCAAGTATCGATACTCCGGTGTGTGCGTCTGCTGTCCGCCGTTTTAACCAGGAGGCAATGAACAGGTTGAATACGGTTGTGCTGTGTGTTTCAATGGACCTTCCGTTTGCTCAGGCAAGGTTCTGCGGTTCTGAAGGCCTTGATCATGTGATCATGCTTTCAGATTTCAGGACAGGGCAGTTCGGTAAAGATTACGGGGTTAAGATCATTGATGGTCCTTTACAGGGACTTTTAGCACGTGCTGTTGTTATCGTTGATGAAAACGGCAAGGTTCTTTATTCACAGCTTGTTGAAGAGGTCTCACTGGAACCGGACTATGAATTAGCTCTTGCCTTTTTATGAGATATAAGGGGCCTTAACAGGCCCCTTATAAGATTTAAATTTTAATAAGGTTTACGATGATTCTTTTAATTTGTTCTGTTCATTGTAAGGCACGGGAATTTTAATTTCCAGGATGCCGTTTTTAAAAGCTTTCCTGATGCTCTTTTTGTTAATACCCTGAGGAAGTTTAAACACTCTTTTAAAGTCACCCGTATTGTTTTCGGTCATAGGGTTCTGGATGTCTGCTTCTGATTTTAGATCTTTTGTTTTGCCTTCTATTATCAAAACATCGTTTTTGAAATCAACATGTATATCCTTATGATTTACTCCGGGAAGATTCATCTTGATTATATAATGATCATCTTTTTCTTTTACATCTACCTGAGGTTCCCATATCCTGTTTTCCTCAGGTGCAGAAAATTCATGATTAATGTAGTCTATATAATCGTCCCAGTTTAATAAAAGATCAAAAGGATGTCTGCTTTTTACCATACGGGTAGCCATGATAAATCCGCTATATTTTATTGGTTTATTGTCTTAGTTAAAATATAATCACGGAGACAAAAAGGTCAAGACTCCTGTCTTTATAAAAACAGATAATGTTATGAAATTAGAATTTCAGGAGAAAGACGTATTTTATTTATGCATAATATCAAAATTGTCCTGCCACTTATAATGGCCGTTATTTTTGTGTTGTTAATCAGTGCCGGGTGTACTGTCCGTAAATATGCAAAATAGAACTTAAATGCGGAACCTGTCACAGTTCTTCAATTGTATATGAGGAAAAAAGATCAGCCGGTGATTGGGATCCCGTAATTTTCGGAATGAAGGCAAGAGGACTAAGTTTATCCCCGGATGAAGAAAAGTAGCATAAGAAAGTCCTTTATAATTCATTTTCGGTAAAATAATTACTTCGTATTTAAAACTTACACGAGCCACCGCCTTTTTTTTGAATGTATTTCTGGTGGTATTCTTCGGCCCGGTAAAATTCCGCTGCTTCCTTAATTTCAGTAACGATTCTACCTTTATATTTATTGTTTTTATTTAACTCATCTTTATATTTAACTGCCTCATCTTTTTGTTCTTCATTATGATAAAAAACAACGGACCTGTACTGTGTTCCAAAATCCGGCCCCTGCCGGTTAAGTGTTGTGAGGTTATGTATTCTCCAGAAAGTCTCAATCAGTTTCCGGTAGCTGACAATACCGGGATCAAATTCGACATGAACGACTTCTGCATGGCCTGTATTTTTGGTGCAGACTTCTTCATATGTTGGATCAATTAGGTTTCCGCCCATATAGCCCACAGCTGTGGACAGCACACCGGAAATATTTTGAAATGAGGCTTCTACGCCCCAGAAACAGCCGGCACCAAAAGTTGCGATTTCTTTTGTGCCTGTATGTTTTACATCTTTTTTGTTTTCATTAATAAACGATTCTGAAAACTTTGAATATCCCTCTTCTTTCAGTTTATCCGCCGGAATAAAACGAAGTGATGCTGAATTGATACAATAACGCTGACCGGTCGGTGCCGGACCGTCTGTGAAAACATGACCCAGGTGTGCATTGCTGTTTTTATTTCTTACTTCTGTCCGTATCATTCCATGGGCTTTATCCGATGTTTCTACAATATTATCCTTATTGATGGGCCGGGTAAAGCTTGGCCAGCCTGTGCCCGAATTAAATTTATCCGTTGAGATGAAAAGAGGATCACCGGATATAATGTCAACATATATCCCTTCCTGTTTATTGTCCCAGTATGCATTACTGAAAGGCGATTCGGTCCCGTTGTCAACAGCTACATGGTACTGTTCTTCTGAAAGGATGTTTTTAAGATCCTTTTTGTTCGAATCAGAGGTATCCATTTTTATATTTCCTTTCCGGGACATTTGAGCAACGGCATAGCTTGTTATAATCAATGTGCATATTAACACAAGGAGTATTGTTGTCTTAGCGGACAACCTGTTAATGGAATTATTCATAATTAAGGCTCCTCTACAAAATCTATGGGTAAAAAACAATTTTCAACATCCGTTGTAGTTTACGAAAATCCCGGTTTATCGGGGCTTCGCTCCCCGCGACAAGCTCGGGACAGGCGAGCCACCTGCCTTCGTGAAACTTCGGCGAGGCAGGCAGCGTGCGCCCTACTTCGTCAAGACTACGAAGGACAGGCGAGGAAAAGTAGGGTTTTAAAAGCTAATAAACAAGACGCTGTTCTTTGCGTACTTCGCGCAGCACTTTGTTGCAGCGAAGCGGAAATCCCGCCTTGGCGGGGCGGTTAAATCCTACTTAATTAAATGGGTGTCAAGAACAACCCTTACATTCATAATTATAATTATCTATTTTAACTTTGTATTTTCTAATTAATATTAATAATCTACCCACATATTTTGTTAACGACACTAATTATAAATACCATAAACGGGGCAGGTTTTAAACCCGCCCCGTTTTTTTATTTAATCAATCTTTACATCGATTGATTTTGGTTTTTCTACGTTGGGTGTTGGAATGGTTAATTCCAGAACGCCGCTATGATATTTTGCTTTTATGTCTTTTTCAGTGAGACCTTCCGGGATCTTAAAACATCACTCAAAGATTCCGAATGTTCTCTCAATTCTGTGATAATTCTTATTCTTTTCTTCATTTTCAGATTTTCTTTCACCTTTGAGAATTAGATGGTTTTTTTCAAGAACAATTTTAATGTCTTCTTTTTTTAATCCGGGTAGATCTGTAGTTAAAACGTATCCGTTTTCTTTGTGCTCTATATCAACAGACGGGTACCATGAGGTTTTTGAACTATCTGTTATTAGAGTGTTATTAAAGCCGTTATCAAACTCATCATACCAGTTAACCCGGCTTTCAAAAGGTCTCGTTCTTTTATACAATGTAAGTGCCATGATCATTACCTCCTGTTATGTTCTCTCTTTAATGAAAAAATAATCACTGGCTGTCGTTTGTCAAGTATGAATGTAAGAATTAAATTTTTTCAATCGTCAGTTCTGTCATAAGTATCTTGTTTTGAGTTTCAATCTCAGGGTGTATCTTTTCAGTGTCTGCTGACATTTTTTTTATGTAATTACTGTGTCATTATGTTTTTGGCCCTATGGTTTATTTGTGAGAGTTGACATAGTGTTTGTTATATGATTACATTTATATGATGGGAACTTGGAACTAATTTGACCCATAACTTAACTTTTAGGTGTAACTTCGCATATGATTTTTTTTGATAACTATAATTAATTTAAGTTTATAAACTCTAAATAAAGAAAATATTGATAAAATGTTATGAACTTTAATATCACGCAAAAAATAATTAAAAATCATCTGGTAAAAGGCAGGATGATGCCCGGTGAAGAGATCTCCGTTGTGATCGACCAGACATTAACTCAGGATTCAACCGGAACCATGGCATACCTTCAGCTTGAAGCGCTGGGTATTTCAAGAGTAAAGGTGAAAAGAGCGGTTGCCTATATTGATCATAATACCCTGCAGACAGGCTCTGAAAATGCTGATGATCATAAATATATTCAAACTGTGGCTGATAAATATGGAATATATTTTTCACGCCCCGGTAACGGCATATGTCATCAGGTTCACCTGGAGCGTTTTGCAATTCCCGGAATGACCCTCCTTGGATCTGACAGCCATACGCCTACAGCAGGGGGAATGGGGATGCTTGCAGTGGGAGCCGGCGGTCTTGAAGTTGCCGTGGCAATGTCGGGTGCTCCGTATTCTATAAAAATGCCGAAAGTCTGCAGGATAACACTTAATGGAAAACTTAGACCATGGGTTTCTGCAAAAGACGTTATTCTTGAGGTGTTAAAGAAACTTACGGTTAAAGGCGGTGTGGGAACTGTTTTTGAGTATGGCGGTACGGGTGTTTCTACAATGACGGTTCCGGAAAGAGCAACCATTACTAATATGGGGGCTGAACTTGGAGCAACCACTTCAGTTTTTCCAAGCGACGATGTTACCCTGAAGTTTTTAAAATTACAACAACGTGAAAAAGACTGGATGCCGCTTGAGGCTGATGATGATTGTGAATATGATGATTCTATTGAGATTGATCTGGATAAGCTTGAACCTCTTGCTGCACAGCCGCATAGTCCTGATAATGTTGAAACCGTGAACAAACTGGCCGGGCTAAAGGTCGATCAGGTGCTGATCGGGAGCTGTACCAATTCTTCCTATCAGGATCTGATGAAAGTTGTGGAAATAGTTAAGGGCCGTAAAATACATAAAGATGTCAGTTTTGTTATTTCGCCCGGATCCCGTCAGGTCCTTTCTATGCTTAGTTCTAACGGCGCCCTTTTAGATATTATTGGTGCCGGCGCCCGTGTGCTTGAATGTGCGTGCGGCCCCTGTATCGGGATGGGACAGTCTCCCACAACGGATGGTGTTTCACTTAGAACTTTTAACCGTAATTTTAAAGGCCGGTCAGGGACACCCTCAGCGGATATTTTTCTGGTAAGTCCTGAGGTTGCTGCAGTCAGTGCGATTAAGGGTCAGCTTACCGATCCCCGTGATTTTGGCACCGCCCCTGCAATTAATGACAGCCCGCAGTTTATTATTGACGATTCACAGATCATTGTGCCTTCTTCTGACGGTCAGGACAAGACCGTAATACGCGGTCCGAATATAAAGCCTTTCCCTTTAAATACAGCTCTTAAAGAAAAGGTCGAAGGAAAAGTCCTGGTAAAATTAGATGATAATATTACGACCGATCATATCATGCCGTCTCATTCTAAACTTTTACCCTTCAGGTCAAACATTGCGTATCTTGCAGATTATTGTTTGACACCCTGTGATCCAGATTTTCCCAAAAGGGCAATTAAAAACAGCGGCGGATTTGTTCTCGGTGGATTTAATTTTGGACAGGGCTCAAGCCGTGAACATGCGGCACTTGTATTGCTGCAACTCGGGATAAAGGGTGTTGTCGCAAAATCATTTGCGCGTATTCATATGGATAATTTAATAAATAACGGAATCTTACCCCTTGTTCTGGTTGAAGAGAATGATTATGCTTTAATAGAAAATGATGACACTCTTTGTATTGAGAATGCATGTGAACAGCTGAAGAAGGGCAGTAATATTAATATGAAAAACCTGACCAAAGATAAAGGGATCGAGACAACGATACCCTGTTCTGACCGTCAGAAGCAGATCCTTTTTTCAGGAGGTCTCTTGAATTATATAAGATCAAATTAATCACAGACATGCGCCGCCTTAGATCCACGAAAAAACTTATAACTGCGGCTTGGTCAAGATGGCGCCCCGATTTTACTACGGTCCCCTTTGGGGACCACTTTAAGACCACGGCTTTTAGCCGTATATAATTAATTTAGTGGAAAGTCTATTGCACAAAATAACATTACTGTCGGGTGATGGGATCGGGCCGGAAGTAATCCGGGCGGCACAGATGAAAAGAGATGTTTTAGTATCTTTTAGATCAACCTGTTAAATAGAGTTATGTTTTTTTTAAAAAGACTTGTTGAATATTTAGAGATCATTAAAATATAATGTCCACGTTTATACAAAAAGGTTCCTGTTTGAAAGTATGGAACTGGATAGTCAAATCGTGTTATTAAATTAGAGAGGTATACGATCATGCATGAAAATACACAGGAAATAACCGACATCATTTTAAAGGCAGCCAAAAAGGCACAGAAGGAAACAAACGGTGAGCCTGAACCTGCCATGACCCAGCCTTTACAGTGGCCGGTAGAATGTACCATCGGACCCGGACTTGAAGGCGGGATCGCCTGTGAAACAAAGATCGGCTATGTGAATGGTTCAAAAGGATGGCTTATTTACCGGGGCTATAATATCTTTGATCTGTGCGCAAAATCAAGTTATGAAGAGGTCTCTTATCTTTTACTTCACGGCAGTCTTCCCACATCCAGAGCGTTTCAGATATTTAAAAACAAGCTTACTGATTACCGTTATCTTACGAAGACTCTTCGTCTTTTAATGGGGTTTCCTATTGAGGACATGAATACTATGGGGGCACTGCGTATGGGTGTCAGTATGATGAGGCAGGAGTTTACTTTTCGTGATCAGGAAGAAGGGCTGGAGTATGGTGAGATTATCAGCTCGGATGAAGACTCTATTCCCATGGAGGTAAAACCCTGGGGTGATAAACATGCGATTTATGAATTTAACAATACGGATGTCCCCCATAAATCAACACTTGATGAAAATCTTGAAGAAGCTTTCGGTACGGAAGCATGTTATCATCTGATAGCAGGCGTATCTACTATTGCGGCTGCGGTGACTCGGGTCCGGCAGGGCAGGATGCCTTTAGAGCCTGATCCCGACCTTAGTCATGCCGGAAATTTACTTTATATGATGACCGGAAAACGGCCAAACGCGGTTGAAGAACGTGTAATGGATGTGGCTCTGATCCTCCATGCTGATCATGGTATGAATGCCAGTACTTTTTCTGCTATGGTGGTGGCTTCAACCCAGTCTGATATCTATTTTTCTGTCGGTTCCGGAATTGCGGCACTTAATGGTCCTCTTCACGGCGGTGCAAACGAACAGGTGATGCAAATGCTGGAAGAGATCGGCAGTCCGGATAATGTGAAAAACTGGCTTGAAAAGACTTTAAAGAAAAAAGGGAAAATCCCTGGTTTTGGTCACCGTGTGTATAAGGCTTATGATCCGAGAGCGCGGGTTCTGGGTCCAATGGCAAAATTTCTTGCTAAAAAGAACAGTAAAGCAAGAAACATATTTTCAATCGCTAAAGAACTTGAAAAACAGATGACAGAACGTCTGGGTTCTCAAAAGAAGATCTTTCCAAATGTTGATTTTTACTCGGGGATCGTCTACAGCTGCCTCGGTATACCTTCTGATATGTTCACTCCGATATTTGCGGTAAGTAGAGTAGCCGGCTGGACAGCGCGTGTTCATGAATATCTACATAACAACAGGATCTTTCGTCCCCGTGCAATGTACACCGGTGAGTTCAATAAAGAACTTATTCCGATCAAAAAACGTTCTAAACAATAACGAATATTTTGACAATCCGGTGAACTCAGCGATGGCAGACCCAATATATGATCGGATGTTTTCAAGCTTCCCTTCAGCACTTGATTATTTCAGTAGATGTATGATCTCAGAGGTTAGTCCAACAGCTTGTCCGCTCATTAGAGAGCCTGTTTTAATATCCCTGTATAACTTCTTATATTTGATTTTGACTAAGCAAATTCATAAATAGATTTTCACTTTGATGATCAGTGCTATTGGTCCTGGAATAAATTATTGAATAAATAGAATCAGCTAAATATGACGAACAAAAGACCTAAAATTTTTTATACTAAAACGGATGAAGCGCCTGCTTTAGCTACGTATTCTTTATTCCCTATTATTGAAGCATTTGTTTCAAAAGCAGGTGTTGAGATTGAACTTAGTGATATTTCACTAGCCGGAAGAATAATAGCTGTATTCCCTGAATACCTTAAAGAAGAACAAAGAATAAGTGATGCCCTGCAAGAGTTAGGAACCTTGGTAAAAACGCCTGATGCTAATATTATTAAGCTTCCTAATATTAGCGCTTCAATACCTCAGTTAAGGGCAGCAATTAAAGAATTACAGAATAACGCATATGCCTTGCCGGAATACCCCGAAGCACCCAAAAACGATAAAGAGAAGGAAATAAAAGAGCGTTACGATAAAGTAAAAGGCAGCGCCGTAAATCCGGTATTACGCGAAGGTAATTCAGATCGACGTGCTCCCCATGCGGTTAAGGAGTTTGCTAAAAATCATCCTCATTCAATGGGAGGATGGAGAGCAGATTCTAAATCGCATGTCACGAGTATGAGTAAAGGCGATTTTTATGGTAGCGAAAAATCAATTGTTGTTTCGTCAGCCGGGAACGTAAAGATAGAGTTTGTTAGCAATAACGGAAAATCTACTGTTTTAAAAGAGCAGACAGCAGTTCTTGAAGGCGAAATAATTGATGCCTCATTCCTGTGCATTAGCGAACTACGCAGTTTTTTTGAGACGCAGATGGCTGACGCAAAGAAAAAAGAAGTGCTTTTTTCTGTACACTTAAAGGCCACCATGATGAAGGTTTCTGATCCTATTATTTTTGGACATGTCGTTTCAGTTTTTTATAAAGATGTGTTTGCAAAATATAATAATTTAATCGACAAGTTCGGCATTGATTTAAACCATGGTTTAGCTGAGGTGTACACGAGAATTCAATCGCTTCCTGAACAGGAAAGGATGGCTATTGAAACTGATATTGAGGCTGTTTATAAATCACGTCCTGACCTGGCAATGGTAAATTCTGATAAAGGAATAACAACTCTGCATGTTCCCAGTGATGTTATTATTGATGCATCCATGCCGGCCGCAATACGAAATTCAGGGCAAATGTGGGGGGGCGACGGCAAACAAAAGGATATGAAAGCGGTAATCCCTGATCGTTGCTATGCAGATGTTTATCAGGAAACCATTGATTTTTGCAAAAAGAATGGGGCCTTTGATCCAACCACCATGGGAAGTGTCTCGAATGTGGGATTGATGGCACAAAAAGCTGAAGAATATGGCTCTCATGATAAAACCTTCGAAATTCCGGATAATGGGAGAGTATGTGTTACCGATCAAAATAAAAAAACTATTTTCGAACACAAAGTCGAGAAGGGTGATATATGGAGAATGTGTCTGGTTAAAGACGCCGCTGTTCAGGATTGGGTAAAACTTACTGTAAGCAGAGCCAGGGCTACTGGTGCACCGGCTGTTTTCTGGCTTGATAAAAACAGGGCGCACGATGCAAACTTAATTGTAAAAGTTAAGACCTATCTTAAAAACCATGATACCAGTGGTCTGGAAATAAAAATTCTTTCTCCGCTTGAGGCCACCCAATATTCCTTAGATAAGATAAAAGCAGGTGCTGATGTGATTTCGGTGACAGGAAACGTGTTACGTGATTATCTTACAGATTTATTTCCCATATTAGAGTTTGGTACCAGTGCAAAAATGTTATCCATTGTTCCGTTAATGAAGGGGGGTGGGTTATTCGAAACGGGTGCTGGTGGATCAGCTCCAAAGCATGTTCAGCAATTTATTCATGAAGGACACCTGCGTTGGGACTCTCTGGGTGAGTTTCTTGCTTTGGCAGTGTCGCTTGAGCATTTAGGGAAATCAACCGGTAATGAGAAAGCACTTATTTTAGCAGAAACCCTTGATAGGGCAACCACACAATTTCTTGAAAATGCAAAATCTCCTTCGCGTAAGGTAAATGAACTCGATAATAGAGGGAGTCACTTTTATTTGACCCTGTATTGGGCACAGGCTCTTGCAGAACAAAACTCAGATACTGAATTAAAAAACATCTTCACGAAGGCAGCACTGAAACTAAGTAAAAATGAATTAAATATTGTTGAGGCGCTTAACCCGTCCCAAGGTAATCCTGTTGATCTTGGCGGTTATTATTTTCTAAATGATGAGTTAGCAACAAAGGAAATGCGGCCCAGTAAAATATTTAACGATATTTTAGCTTCTATTTTCTAGGAGGTGTTCTCAACAAGCTATTCAGATTACACAAGATCAAGGTACAACATGGCGGAAGATGTCACTGCCAACCGTTTGTAGCGTGTTGCAATTCGCCGTAAGTTTTTGATCTTCTGGAAAAACCGCTCAACATCATTACTTAGAACAACGCGATTAGACTTTGGGGGAACCTCTTCTTTACTGCCTGCTGTTTCAATCACCAAAAGAATATTATTCGCATCGTAGCATTTATCTGCATTCACCACATCACGGTCGGTAGCTTAATCCGGCAGGAACTGCTCGATTTTTTATCATGGTGTGTTATTCAATATATATAGATCCCTTTTTAGCTTATGTGTATGTTGAGTTCTCTCAACTATCGGTTAACAATGGCAAAATATTATTTTTATATTGAGAACACCCACGAGTTCAACAGTTTTAAGATTTAACGTAAATTTATTCTGTAATTTTTGTTAAAGAAGTTCTACCGTTAATATTTTTTATTCTGTAATTATACCAAAATGGAAGGCTGATATTTTAATATGGGAAATATTTATACTGTAAAATTTATTACGGATTGACAAAACAGTGCTATCTTTTTGATATAACATGCTTTTTTTTGAGTTAAGGAAAAATTACATAATGGCATTTAAATTGCTAATTCATATTATATTTACTCTTATTAATATTCTTTGAAGGAGAAAAAGATGAATAAAAAGGATAAGAAACTCACCACCAATGCAGGGGCTCCGGTACCGGATAATCAGAATGTAATGACCGCAGGCCCCCGCGGACCGCAGTTGCTGCAGGATGTCTGGTATCTTGAAAAAATGGCCCATTTTGACCGTGAGGTTATTCCTGAACGGCGGATGCATGCCAAGGGCTCCGGGGCCTACGGTACCTTTACCGTTACCCACGACATCACCCAATATACCCGCGCCAAGATTTTTTCCGAGATTGGTAAGAAAACTGAGATGTTCGCTCGCTTTTCCACCGTGGCCGGTGAACGCGGTGCTGCCGACGCTGAGCGCGACATCCGCGGTTTCGCGCTTAAATTTTACACAGAGGAGGGCAACTGGGATCTGGTGGGCAATAACACGCCGGTCTTCTTCCTCCGCGACCCGCTTAAATTTTCGGATCTTAACCATGTCGTCCATCGTGACCCGCGCACCAACCTGCGCAGTGCCAAAAATAACTGGGACTTTTGGACATTATTGCCCGAGGCCCTGCATCAGATTACGGTAGTTATGAGTGACCGCGGCATTCCGGCAAGTTTCCGCAATATGAACGGGTTCGGCAGTCACACCTTTAGCTTTTTCAACGCTAAAAACGAGCGCTACTGGTGCAAGTTCCACCTTCGCACCCAACAGGGCATCAAAAACCTCACCGATGCGGAAGCTGAGGCGGTGATCGGTAAATGCCGAGAGAGCAATCAACGCGATCTCTACTACTCCATTGAGAAAGACGATTTTCCTCGCTGGACCATGTACGTCCAGATTATGACCGAGGAACAGGCCACCAAGCTCCCCTACAATCCTTTTGATCTGACCAAGGTCTGGTACAAAAAAGATTATCCCCTTATAGAGGTGGGAGTCATGGAACTTAACAAGAACCCGGAAAACTACTTTGCTGAGGTGGAGCAGTCGGCCTTCAACCCGGCCAGTGTCGTGCCGGGTATCAGTTTCTCACCCGACAAGATGCTCCAGGGAAGGCTCTTCTCCTATGGCGATACCCAGCGTTACCGGTTGGGAGTCAATCATCACCTTATCCCGGTCAACAGGGCTCGCTGCCCTTTTCACAATTATCACCGCGACGGTCAGATGCGTGTGGACGGCAACTTTGACTCGACTCTCAGCTATGAGCCCAACAGCTATGGTGAGTGGCAGGAACAGCCCGAATTTTCAGAGCCGCCGCTGGAACTGAGCGGGGCCGCGGCCCACTGGAATGCCCGTGAAGATGACAGCGATTACTATACTCAGCCGGGCAAGCTCTTTCACCTGATGAGCATGGAACAACAGAAGGTCCTGTTCGAAAACACTGCCCGTGCAATGGGTGATGCACCTAAAGAGATTAAAGTCAGACATATCGGTAATTGTCTGAAAGCAGATCTTGCTTATGGTGAAGGGGTTGCAGACGCACTTGGGATTCCGCTCAGCGAGGTATCTTAGACGATGAATTTTTTTGATAATTACCGGCTGTAGTCTTTTAACTGCAGCCGGTAAATTAGTGAAATCAAATTACATAGGAGGAATTTATGAGAATTAATATCGAAAATGAATTCATAGAACTATCACCTGAAAATTCTGATGAAACTGCAAAACTGGAAACAATCTGGAAGATGATCGTGGACTGTGCCCGTTTTAACCGAAAGCTCGTTCCTATTGGAGAGTATATCCCTTCAAAACAGAATATGGCCAGATTTGCAATAGAAGGAGAGAAGGGCTCATCTGATTTTCCTTCGGTTTTTGTGGATCATGACTGCAGATGTTATTGTCAGACCTGTAATAAATATATTGAGCTCAAAAAAGGAGACAGGATACCGCCATGCTGCGGTAAACTTATGGAAGTTATGGATTAGAAGCTTAGTGGGCTTACTTTTTTCGGACAAAATCAGTTTATGAAAAGTTTGTCTTTAAATTGAGCCGCTGCCAACAGCAGCGGCTCTTATATTCTTGTATTAAACATTTATATTTTGTAAAAGACGGAATCTTATTTCAGAATTTTAGATAAATAATTATTGCGTAAATGAAACAATTTTTAAATAAGAGCGTAAAGCTGCGGTTAAATATAACTTTTTACAGCGTTATCCTTAAACAACAAATCTGGATCTACTATGCAGACAAACAGATTGATTCATGAAAAAAGTCCTTATCTTCTTCAGCATGCGGATAACCCGGTAAACTGGTATGCCTGGAGTGATGAAGCGTTTCAAAAAGCATTAACTGAAGATAAGCCCATATTTCTTTCTATCGGTTATTCAACCTGTCACTGGTGCCATGTGATGGAACATGAATCCTTTGAAGATGAGGCCGTCGCAGCGCTTTTAAATGATACTTTTGTGTGCATAAAAGTTGACCGGGAGGTGCGGCCTGATATAGACAGCGTATATATGACAGTATGTCAGATGCTTACCGGAAGCGGAGGATGGCCTCTCACGATATTTATGACTGCGGATAAGAAACCCTTTTATGCGGCGACTTATATCCCGAAAGAATCAAGGTTCGGTCGTACGGGCATGCTTGAGCTTATCCCGCAGGTCAAACATATCTGGCAGACAGATAGAGATCCGCTTTTTAAATCAATTGATAAAATAATGTCTGCTATTGATCAGCAGGGTACAGGTGATACTGCTGAAGATCTTGAAACTGTAGTTTTTGATAAGACTTATGAAGTATTCAAACACTCCTTTGATGAAAAAAACGGCGGTTTCGGTAATGCCCCCAAATTTCCCACACCGCATAATCTTTTGTTTTTGCTGCGGTACTGGAAAAGGACAGGAAATGATACAGCCCTAAAGATGGTGACGAAAACACTCAGGATGATGAGAGGCGGGGGAATATATGATCATCTGGGCTATGGATTTCACCGCTATTCAACTGATGAAAAATGGCTTGTTCCCCATTTTGAAAAGATGCTTTATGACCAGGCTTTAATATCAATGGCGTACCTTGAGGCTTTTCAGGCAACAGGGGAGGCGCTTTTTTCAAAAACAGCAATTGAAATATTTTCATATGTTGAAAATGAGATGACATCTCCTGAAGGTGGGTTTTATTCTGCTGAAGATGCCGACAGTGAGGGCGTAGAAGGAAAATTTTATGTCTGGAAGATTGATGAGATAAAAGAAATTTTTATGAAAAAAGAAGCGGATCTTTTAATCGATTATTTTAACCTTGACCCGTCCGGTAATTTCCATGATGAAGCGACGGGGTCAAAATCCGGTGAAAATATCCTTAACTTAAATATTTCAGACAATGATTTTTATAAAAAGCATACATCCTCTGCTGAAGAGTTTGAGCCGCTGTTAAATGGTTATCGCAATAAGATGCTTAAAAGGCGATCTTTAAGAATTCGGCCTTTTAAAGATGATAAAATACTCACAGACTGGAACGGTTTAATGATAGCAGGGCTTGCAAAAGGCGGAAGAGTACTGGGCAGGCCTGAGCTCACAATTATTGCAGAGAAGGCCGCGACTTTTATTAATGCCAAACTTGTTACAAAAGACGAAGGGCTGCTGCATGTTTATAGAGAAGGATCTGCTTCAGTTCCTGCACATCTTGATGATTATGCTTTTTTTATCTGGGGCCTCCTTGAGCTTTATGAAACAACCTTTAATACCGCATATTTAAAACAGGCCATAAGTCTTAATCAATATATGACAGACAACTTCTGGGATAAAAAAAATAGCGGTTTTTTTGCCACAGCGCATGACGCTGAAACACTGATCATGCGACAAAAAGATTCCTATGACGGGGCTGTTCCTTCGGGTAATTCTGTTGCGCTTTTAAATATTATAAAACTTGCCCGCATCACCTCAAATTTAAAACTTGAAAAAAATGCTGAAAAATTATTTAGATCATTTGCATCTAAAGTCGAGCAGGTCCCATCAGGGCATACTATGTTTCTTTCAGCCTTTGATTTTATTTCAGGTCCTTCTTATGAGGTTGTTATTGCAGGTCAGATGGGCTCAGAAGATGTTACAGGGATGTTAAAAGCGTTAAGACGGCTATATCTTCCGAATAAAGTAGTCCTTTTTCACCCTGAGGGCGATGCCGCAAAGGAGATCGAGCAGATCTGTAATTATGTAAAACCGCAGAAAAGTCTTGGTGAAAAAGCAACAGCCTATATTTGTGAGTCCTATACCTGCAAAAAGCCTGTTACTGAAACAGATCAAATGATTGAAGTGGTATAGGTCTAGCGGACACACCGAAAAGCATGATATAAATAGAAAACTTTTCGGAGGTACCACATGTCAAAAAGAAAAATCTATTCGAAACAATTCAAAATTGACGCTGTTAAACTAATA
>Ga0207996_1000736_pt1 | contig 26933 bp, 25 predicted proteins | sample AntAceMetag02UKG_FD_184773 | JGI IMG/M metagenome (GOLD analysis project Ga0207996, IMG submission 184773) | Saline lake microbial communities from Ace Lake, Antarctica - Antarctic Ace Lake Metagenome 02UKG (SPAdes) (version 2) | ecosystem: Environmental > Aquatic > Non-marine Saline and...
TCTTTCCGGACAACGCCGAATAAGCTAGTGCATAAGATTACCGAGCCGCATCAGCCTGTTTTTCAGAATCATTCCTTTTACGAATCGTGTAACTTTCTCCAGAATTTTCAGCCGTCAGCATTATTTCTTTAGCTAATGCTTCAACAATTGTAGCTTTTTTATTAAATGCTTTATCATATGCTCCATTAACAAAATATCGTAAAACCAAATTCAATCTTCGTCGTGGCGAAACGTCAACAGCCTGCGGATATTTCGCTCCACCATATTCAAGAGCAGTAACCTCATCCCTTGGAGCCCCATTTTCAATTGCTCTAACAAAAACTTTCAATGGATTTTCCCCTGTTTTTTTCTCAACAATTTTGAAAGCGTCAATAACAATCTTCGTACATCGGGTCTGTTTCCCAGTAATCCATCCCGTAATAATCCTATGTTTTTTACCACGGCTACCAGGAACTTGCAACAAATTAATCAATCGTTCAACAACATTCACCTTCGCTCTCGTCGGGTCCCACTTGATTCTTCCGTGAGATTTCAACATTAACTTAGCATTCAAATTAACAACCCTTTTCAAACCGGGATCTTCAACCCTAACTTCTGACGAGTCAAACAAACCAAAAACTTTCATTTCTACCATCATCGTCGGCCCTTCTCAATCTTACCTTGCCACAATCTGTCCAATGGCTGATCATTTACTTTAATTACTTGAAATCTAACACCCGATAAATCCCCTTTTGTCCGTCCCTGTTTCCCGCCAATTCTCTCAACCATAACTTCATCGTGCTCATCAACAAATTTCTGCGCCAAATTTCCCGGGATAAACGCCGTAACCTCTTTCCCGTTTTTAATCAATTGAACCCTGCAACATTTTCTCATAGCCGAGTTCGGCTGTTTAGCTTCTTTCTGAATTTTCTTTGTTACAATCCCTTTCGCCTGCGCCGCCCGTCCAATTGGGTCAAACTTCAAGCTAATTCCAAGTCGCTTCTTTTTGTCAGGCAACCTATTATCCCTAAAATTCTTTCTATCTTTCTTTAATTTTCGTCCATTCATCAATCCCATTATAAATTAAGTGAAAATTCAATTTATAAACATTTGTAATAAAAAGTTTAAAAAGTTTTCCTCGCTCTCAAGATTACAAACTCCAATCTTCGTCACCACTTCAAAGATACAACAAACAAAAGCTTTAAATAGTTTAATCTCCTCAGAATAACATGAGAAATTATGTTTATGACAAAGCTGGAGGAAAAGGAAGTATTTTGAACACAAAAGTTACTACAAAGGGTTTAGTTAAAACAATTGGAGGCGCCTTTCTTGGAGCAGGAATGATAGCGAGTATGTATGGTTGTGGATCATATGGAAATATAAGACCTAGTGAAATGTATAATTCTCCTAAAGAAATTAAAGAAGACACCGGCCTTAATTATTTTTGGGCAGGAACAAGTAAAGATTCTCTAAAAGCAATAATGGGTCTAGATAAATCTGAAAACCCAAACAATGATTCATGGCATCCTTTAGATAAATCTTTCTATAATTCAGTAGAAGATCTAAATAATCAAACTTCAGATGTACAAGGAACTCTTCGTAAATCTGAAATTATTAGTCCAGAAGGAAGAGATGTTGGAGACTTGTATTTTAATGGTATAAATTCTGGAATTTTAATCAAAAGAAAAAAAGATGGAACATTTTATATTTCTACACCAGACGTTAGTGTCTCCGGTGGCGGTGGCTCAAGCGGAAGCTCCGGTGGTGGTGGAGGTGGCGGTGGATGTTTCCTAGGTGGAACAAAAATTTTGATGGCAGATGGAAGTTCGAAAAACATAAGAGATATTCGGGAAAATGACAAAGTAATGAGTTATTCTTTTGACTCAAATACTGCTGTGCCAGATGTAGTTGGAGAAAAATATTCCGTTGAAAGAGACGAGGGACTTTACTCTGTCAATGGTGTTTGTGTTACAAAAGAACATCCTTTCTTTGAAGAAGCGGATAAGCAAACTATTGTAAGCGGACTTAGAAAAGGTCAAGAGGTAATGGGAGATTCCAACCATAATCCAAAAACTCTTGAGAATATAGCAATTGGAGACATAAGAGAACTGGAAATGCCAGGCGAATTTGAAGTCTTTAATATAAAAACAGAAAACAACCACAACTATTTTGTATTAGACGACAAAGGCAACTTTTTCTTGGTTCATAATAAAGGCGGCGGAAAATAATTTTTTATATGCTTATACTATAACTTGCACTAACTGAGTTTCCATTGTCATCAGTTCCCAAAAATGTTTCTGTAGTTGTCCAAGCTGGTTCATCCGTCCAAAAATAACTAATTGGGTCAGAAATTTGTCCATTAGAAGAAATATAATTAGTTCCATAATCTGTAGCAATATTATATTTTATAGCATCACATTTATTTGTATAAGTTCCAACATAACACTTCTGCCTTGAACCTATAGTAACTCCAACTCCAGCACTTTCAGAAATTATTGAAGTATAATAATAATAAGTACCTCCTCCTGTATTTGCGATAGTTCCCATCACATAACTCGCACTCAAGCTAGCAGTTTTATCCATACAAACACTCGAACCCGCAACACACATCTTACCCGTGCCACACGACTTAAACACTTTAACATTATCCAACTCCAGACACCCATCCTCATTCAGATCCTTACACTCTTTCACTAAAATCTTCGCGTCATCTCCATCACAACTATACACATCAGCCGAACAACTATCCTCACATTCTTCAGCAGGGATAACGCACCCACTTCTCGCAACTTCAACTCCCTCAGGACAAGAAACAGGCTCCTCAGAACACTCTGTTATGACTTCTTCATCATTCCAACATTGATAACTATCTTTACGATTATACCACGGTCCACAACTCCCCGTTCTACTTCCACCATCCCACTCATTGCATTCATCGTCAAAATTATGCACACATCCCGTCTCAGTTATTACTCTCTTGCTACAAGTCAACTCAAAAGTAGTAAGCGGCTCATCACATAAACCCAAACCTTCAATACACTCCTTGCCCTCCTCGCAATCCTCAAATTCCTCACCCTCACCCGCATACTCCAAACAAAAGTCATTATCAAAATTCCCACATTCTCTTTTAGAAATTGTACTTTCGTCCTTGCATCCAAAAATCGTCTCCTCGACTTCACACTCATTAAAACAATCTACCTCAATATCCTCTCCTTCCCAAACAAACAATTTCAATTTCTTAGGACTATACACCGCATCAGTCCCCTCGCCCAACTCAGCAGAAACCACAATCTCCTCAACATAAATATCCTTATCCATCGTAGCAATAAAAATCGGCGCCCTCATCTTACAATAATCTACCTCATCACCAAGCTCACACACCCTAATTGAATATCCAAAACTCTCCGGAATTTTCCCCCCTATAAAATCATTCAAAGTCGTAAAATTCCCATCTCCTAAATCCTCCGATTCAACATTCAAAACATTCAACCTCAAATCACTCCTCTCCGAAACATCCGCCAAAATCTGCCCCTGCAAGCTATTATAATAATCAACCGGGTCTATCCCTCTATCTACCTGCTGAGAATAAACAGTAATCAAAACTCCACTTACAATCAAAACCGCAATCGTCGCCTCTAAAATCAACATCCACCCTCTCTTATTCTTCATAAATATATAATCATTTTATCTTTTATATAACTAACTGAAATCACGCAATCCTAAATTTCGTAATCCCAAAAAAATTCTTCAAAACATCTGCTAACTCTTTCTCTCTCTGACGATTTCGCCCAATCAAAGCCGCTTTACTCTGACGACCCGCATTAATAACCACAGAATTCTCCTTGATTTCAATACCATTAAACTCAACCGGCGCAACAACACTCTTAATAAATTCCTCTATCTCTTTATTATCATCAATCGCCGGAATCGCAACCACCTTAATTTTCCTCCGCAAAATCTCATTTAACTTTTTAATATTAACCGCCCCTTTCCCAATCGCAATCGAAACTTTATCTTTCGGAACCGCAAACACAATTTGATTATTATAAACAAAAACCTTCGTCGTCTGCACCCTTGTCGTCTTAGCAAACAAATTAATGTACCTCATAAATTGCATATCGATAATGCTGGACATCTTATTTTGCCTCTTTATGGGGTTGGTACAAAGAAAAAACTTCACACTCAAAATCAAGATTTAGTTCTTTAGCAATATCAGCTTTGGATTTCAAAACATCAAACTCAACCTTAGCGGCCTCAAGTTTTTCAACCGTTTCATCCCTAGCATCTTTAGCAATAAAAACCATCTTTATTTTCTTACCACCCTTCAAAGCCTGCCTAATTCCAAAAAGAACATTACCCTTTTCCATAGCTTCCTTAATTTCCTTTACGCTCATTTTTTACTCCCACTTTTTTGAGATATACTTTCTTTAGCTTTTTTCTGCGCCAAAGAACCAGTAACCTTAACCAAAAGACCAGGCAATCCAGTTCCAACAGGTACCGGCTGATTCAAAATAATATTCTCAATTACCGACGCCAACCTATCTTTTTTACCAGTCTTAGTAGCCTGAACAAATTGTTTAACAGCAGTTTCAAATGAAGCTCTTGCCAAAATAGAACTCTTGTCGGCAATAATTCCCATACGAGTAATACCCTTAACTGCTCCTGTGCTCGTCATCATATCTGCAACCAACATCGCATGCTTAGCATCAACCGCAAGACCCTGCGAACTAATTACTTTTTTAATTTCATCAACAACTAACTGCCGAGCCGCTTCAATTCCAATAACTTGCGCAGTCTCATGAACATCATTACTAAAAACTCTATCGGCATCTACACCCTTAAATGGTATAATGTCCTTCAAGTTAGAACCAGCAGTTAAAATCACATAGTCTTTATTTCGCTTAACAACAAGAACCTGCGAAATTTTCTTAACACCTGTCAGAATAACTTCCTTAATTTTTTCTTTAGTTTTATAAATAACTTTGAAATCCTCTTTGGACATATCAAGAACCATACCCTCACCAGAAGAAACACTGGCACGCGTAACGTCAAAACCTTTCTCGCTAAGAACCTCAATAGCTTTATCCAAAGAAATATGAGCAGTCTTCAATGCCTTTGCATCTACGCTAATTTTAATTTTTTTCGAACCAAAGTCAATCGCAATATTAGAAATAATTTCCTTTAATTTAACTTCTCTAATTTTCTCGGCAACAATTCTGGCATCTTTTTCATTGTTATGATCTTTATCCATATAAATTTTCATGGTCGGTGTTTTAGGTAATTTACGAGCATCTAATATTTCAATAATACGAGGAAGACCTTGCGTAACCTGCATCTCAGCAACACCAGCTGCATGAAATACATTCAATACCATCTGCGTCGAGGCTTCACCAAAAGACTGGGCAGTCACAACTCCAATAGCTTCACCTGGCGCAACTTTTTTATTCAAATGTTTAGCCGAAATATCAATACCATCAAGACCGTAAGCAAACTGAACAATATTGCTAGACGCATCCCTAACCGTTCCGTCATAAGCCATAATTAAATCCTGCAAAGCATTTGCCAATCGTCTATAAAGATAACCGGACTTCGGAGTTCTAAGCGCAACATCCATTAAACCGTCTCTACCAGTCATTGCACCAAAGAAAAATTCCTCAGGCTCAAATCCTTTCATCAGAGAACTATAAACAAATCCTCGTGCCCTTGGCGACAAATCACCCTTCTTGAAAAAAGACAATGTCCTTCCTGTATAACCAAAATCAATTCTACGACCACGCAATACTTGCTGTCCAACCGAACACGCAATCTGGGTAATATTCAACAAACTACCTCCTGCGCCCGAACTAATCATTTTATTAGCTAGATTATCTTTAGGGAATCCTTCCTTAACTGCGTCACCAATATCTGTCCTTGTCTCATTTAAAACCTGCAAAATTTTATTTTCCCTTGTTTCCTCAGCACTCTTCCCAGGCAACAACTCCAGGCTACCATCATAATAACTCTCAATAATCCTAGCTGTTTTTTCCTCAGCATTCTCAATAACCTTAGCTGTTTTCTTTTTTACAGATTCTGGAACATTCAAATCTTCAGCAGAAAGTGTGAATCCTGTTCTGGATAAAAAAGTTGTACCAAGTAAAAAAACCTGCCTCAAAAGTTCAACAGCATTCTCGCGACCAAGCTCTTTGTCGGCAACTCTTAATATTGCACCCTTCCCAGTTTTAAAACTATTAGCATCAAAATCTTTACCCATCACTGCTTTAGGCAAAACTTTATTAAAAATATCTTTACCAAGATTATTTTTATTTAAATTAGAAACATTTATTCCTGATTCATATAATAATTGTGAAGCATCTTCTTTGCTTATATTACTCTCATTCAAAATAAAATTACCACTAACTGCATCTTTAACACAACCAAGAAAATTCATATTGTTCTTTGGCGAAAATAAATTAGCATTTACATTCAATAAAATTTTTGCTTCAGCTCTCGCTTCCTCGGTTTGAGGTGCATGAATATTCATCTCATCCCCATCAAAATCTGCACCATAAGGAGCACATGAAGCAGGATGAATTCTAAAAGTTCTACCTGGAATTGTCTTAACAAAATGAGCCATTAGCGAAGCTCTATGCAAAGAAGGATGCCTATTAAACAAAACAATATCTCCATCAACTAAATGTCTTTCAATGGTATACCCAGGTTCAATCTCCTCAATCAACTCTTCCCTTAAATCATCAACAATCCTTTTTCTTTTTCCATCAGGTCTTAAAATATAATTTGCCGCAGGATATTTTGTAGCAGCAACCAGTTTTTTCATCCTCTTAATGTTAATAGATGTAACCTTTTCAGAAACCGTTAAAATTTCAGCAACCTCATATGGGACACCTACTTCATTCAATTTTAAATTAGGATCCGGCGAAACAACAGTACGCGCTGAATAGTTGACCCTTTTACCGGCCAAATTCTTTCTAATCCGACCCTCTTTGCCTTCAATCCTTTCCTTAATTGTTTTCAAGGGTTGTCCACTTCTATGCCGAGCAGGCGGAATTTTCGCAATCGAATTATCGAAGAAAGTTGTAATGTGATACTGTAACAAATCCCAAAGATCCTCAATAATAACTTCAGGCGCACCCGCATTCAAATTCTCCCAAAGCCTCTGGTTTGAACGAATAATATCCGACAACTTATGCGTCAAATCATCTTCAGATCTCTCACCAGATTCCAAAGTAATCGACGGACGAACAGTCACAGAAGGAACAAGCAGTGAAGTTAAAATTGACCACTCTGGCCTTAATGTCTCTGAATTAATCCCCAAAATCCTCAAATCCTCATCTGGAACTTTGATTAACCTTTCTCTAATCTCCGAAGGAAACAATCTCCTCCTGCCGCTTCTAAAAGTTGTAGGTTTTTCCAGCTTAACTTTTTCCTGTATAATTGAACAATGTGGACACTTTTTGCCGTCTTTAGCCTTCTTAATTCTATCAACTAAATTCTTAGATAAATCTTTTTCGTCCTTAATTAAAACTTTTCCACAAGCCTCGCAAGTACTTCTTAAAACCAAATCAATAATAGGCAAATATTTTATATGAACAACCGGTCTTGCAAATTCAATTATACCAGGATGACCCAAACATTCTTTCAATCGCCCACCACATGTTCTACATCTAACACCCGGATCAATAGCACCAAGTCTTAAATCCATCAATCCGCCATCAACAGGATATCCGTCGACGTCATAAAGCTCCGGCGTCACAATCTTCGCCACACTCAACTTTTTAATCTGCTCAGGGCTAAGTAATTGAAATTGCATTTCGCTAATTTGTTTTTTTACTGGTCGTACCATTATTCGTATTTATTTTTCAATCCAAATTTAGCTAATAAATGCAACCCCTGTAGTTCTTCAATTAACAACTTAAATGCATATGAGACTTCAATTGGCTCAATCTGATTGGAATGACAAAGAGAACAAACTCTTTTATTATGAATCTGATCATCAATAACAATACTTCCACATTTAGAACAAATATTAATTACAACCTTATCGGAATCATAACGCTCTTTTAGAAGAAGAGACGCTCCATGACCAACTAATGCTTCCTGCTCCATCTCTCCAAGTCTTAAAGCACCACCACGGCTTCTACCTTCAATTGGCTGTCTCGTCAACAACGCGATTTTACCAGTAGCTCGAGCATGTATTTTGTCCGCAACCATATATTTCAATTTCAAATAAAACATATTGCCAATAAAAATCTTAACTGGCATTCTCTGTCCCGTAATACCATTATACATAACTTCTTTACCATTTTGCCTAAACCCAAGTTTCTTCAAATTATTTTCTAAACTGTCAATTGTTTCTCCAGAAAAGGCCGATGCATCAACAACTCTACCAGATAAAGCCGCAACCTTTCCACCAAGAACGTCCATTAAATAACCAACAGTCATACGCGAAGGTATACCATGCGGATTAAACATAATATCTGGCTTGATACCACTAATTGTAAATGGAATATCCTGCTCAGGTGCAACCATTCCAACAATACCCTTTTGCCCATGAGGCACTGAAAACTTATCTCCCACTTCAGGAATTCTTAGTTCCCTCATCCTAACTTGAACAATTCTATTACCTTCTTTATCATGAGTAAGGAAAACAGCATCCACAATACCATTTTTTTCTTGTTTAATCGTAGCAGAATTTTCTTTTTTTGTCTGAATCGAAATTTCACGGGCCTCACTTAGAAACTTAGGAGGACTAACTTTTCCAATAATAACTTCCCCTTCTTCCATCTCTGCCTCAGGATAAACAATACCATCATCCTCTAAAAATCGATAACTTTCTTCAAGTCTATAACCAGAAACATCTTTATCCGGAATGCAAATATCATCATGAAGACCTCCTGCATAATTCAATTCAACAGAAATATAAGGTTTAAATCTTGAGCTTCTAGCAAAACCTCTATCAACAGAACCGCTATTTAAGACGGTGGCATCTTCCATATTGTAACCCTCGTAAGGCATAACTGCCAAAACAACATTCTGCCCAACAGGATGAACATTCAAGGTATCATAAGTAAAACTTCTAACCAAAGGTTTCTGCGGATAATGCAACAACGAAACATCTGTATCAATTCTTACAGGAAAATTCCCAGCATAAAGACCAAGCCCCTGTCTATACGCTCTCGAACCACCTTTGACCATACGCGCCGGAGGATCATGATTTCCAAACGGAATCAACGAAACACTAACGCCAAAAACATCTATCTCATCAACCTCTAAATGTGTGTGCTCCTCAGTCAATTTATCTTCCTTAAGGCAAACATAACAATCATCTTCCTCCGCAGCATCAAGATATTCCAGGATTCCTTTTTCAAATAAATTACGCCAAGTCAAAGAGCCCTCTTTAACCAAGTCTAAATGTTCCTTCTTCAATTTCGATTCGCTATTCTCAACAATAATTAATGGTCTAATAACTCTGCCAATCTCAGAACTAATAAAAACCGTGTCCAAAAATTTGTCAAACCGAATAGACATTTCTATGGGCAAATTTCCTGCTCTTCTTTCATCCCTAACATTTTTTACAAAGGCATCAATATTTCCAACAGTACCAACAAATCTACCATTATAAAAAACATCCAAGGCATCTTCGTCATTCATTCCTGCATTTTTTAAAACCTTTAGAACAGCGTCATGCTCCATCGTAGTTCTTGTTGAAATTCTTGCCAACAAAGCCAGATTTTTCCTTAAACCGATCTCAGTTCCTTCCGGGGTTTCAATGGGACAAAATCTACCATAATGTGTAGGATGAACAGTTCTTGCATCAAAATTCTCTTGCTCTCCAGGCAAATTTGAAGTCACTCTTTGCAGTTGAGACATAATTGCAAATAAATTATTCTTATCCATATTTTGAGTAACTCCCTTCCTCTCACCAATCCACGAGCCGGTTGCAATCGCAGACTCAACACGATGAGTAAATAAGGTTGACTTAGCAATAGTTTTAATTGAGTAAAACTTTCGCCTTTTCACAGTCTTCTGCAAAGTATGTTGAATTTCCCTTAAAAGAATATTAATATTAACTCTAAACAAATCTGATAACAAATCTCCCGACAAACGCACTCTTTTGTTTGCATAGTGGTCTTTGTCAGTCATAGCCATAGCGGGATTTTCTTTGGCAATATAAAATTGTCTGATAAATTTGCAAAGAGTCTTCGCTTTTTCTAATCTCGCATTTTTATCCAACCCTATATGTGGCAAAAAATATGAATCCGTTCTCTGCTTAACCCTATCAAGCATCTCCTTGTTTGTCCCCTGCAACGAACTTTTCTCCGCAATCCACATCAGGGCGTCGTTAACATTCGCAATATCTGCATACTCATAAAGATTCACGACCAAACTATCTGTCTGTTTTCCAATCAATTTAGCTATATCGGCGTCGGCACTAAGACCCAATGCTTTTAATAAAACAATTGCAGGAATATCTCTAAAGCGCGAAAAAGAAATTTCTAAAATCCCTTCAGGGCTTTCAATTAAAGAAACTGGAATTTTATAAGCACCTCTCTGAGAAAATAATCTAAGCATTAAGCGCTTTTTAATTTTCTGCCATTCAACAAAAGTCTGGTTGGAAGCCAAATCTTCAGCCATAACCATTACTCTCTCATTACCATTAATTAAAAAATAACCTCCATGATCTTTAGGGTCAATATAATTTTTAATCAGTTCATCTTTGTCCATTCCATCAAGATTGCAAAATTTACTTTTAACCATAATAGGAATACGTCCAAGCTGAACATTTTCAGTTTCAACTTGTCCAGCATAATTAATTGTCATTTCCATCCAAATCGGAGCAGAATAAGTTAATTTTCTTAATCTGATTTCTGCAGGAGTAATCGGCATAGAAGAACCATCTGCTTCAATTATGTTTGGCTTGCCTACTCTAACCTTTCCTAACTTAATTTCAAAATCATCATTTGACAAAGCATCCGATAATTCAGTAACAATTTCTTGCATACGATTTTCAATAAAGTCATTAAATGATTTAATATTAGACTCAACAAGTGAATGATTTTCCAAAAATCTCTTAATTAATATATGCTCGGCCATTCTAAATCACAACCCTATAATATATTTCATCAGCTCGTGAAATCTTCACAACGTCGCCAGTTTCACATCCTTCTGGGAGCGCTGGATCCTTTTTAGAAATCTTTGGCAGTTGTACCAATGCTATATTAAATTTATTAAGAACCTTTTCAGCCTCATTCAAACTCAATTTCGCGTGCTTCGGTTGGAGTACATGCATTTTACTTTTTAGAATATCCCTTTAGATATAAAAAATATCAAAAATGCCTTTAAAAACCTTTTGTTTTTTATTATTTTAAAGTAGTTCATGTCAAAATTTCTTATTTTTGAAAGACAAATCTGAATTTTAAAAAATGGCCCACGGAGGGATTTAGATCACCAGATCACCTACTGGGTGAACCCTGTGTTTCAAATACCAAATGGCCCCAGGGGGATTTGAACCCCCGACACCTGGATTAAAAGTCCAGTGCTCTGACCAGGCTGAGCTATGGAGCCATACAATTTATGAGAAAAATTTTATTTAAAAAACTATGCAATTACATATTTTCATACTGCTGAACATTCTTATTTAAAAGTTCAAATTTCACACTTGCTTCTTTAAATAAATTTTTAGAATCTTCAGACGCATGATAGTCTTTTAATGCTACAACTCGTTTTATCCCAGCAGTAATAATTAATTTTGCACAAGTATAACAAGGAGTCATAAAATTATAGAGTGTAGCATTATTTAAAGAAATTCCCATTTTTGCTGCTTGGCAAATTGCATTTTGTTCAGCATGGGCAGTTCTAACACAATGATTAGTGACATCTCCATTCTCATGAATAGTTTTCTTAAATTGATGACCTACATCATCACAATGAGAACACCCAGGAGGAGACCCCACATAACCTGTAACTAAAATATGTTTATCTCTAACAACTACACATCCTCCTCCACCTGCTCTTGCTCTATCGCAAGTAACTCTTGTAGCAACTGCCTTCATAATTTCCACAAAATATTCATCCCATCTTGGACGAATACACTTTTTATTTTTATTTTTAATATTATCCAAAACTTTTTCTATTTTTTTGTGTAATTCAGCTATAGTCCAATCATTTTTAAAACAATAATCAGCCATCTTAATACACTCACGGAGATTCTGATTATTAGGATTATTAGAAGTCCTTTCTTTTTGCTCTTGAATTACAAATTCATCAAACGAAATTCTATCACTAGCACTTGCTCTTTCAAAAATTCTAGCATATCTCGTTTCGATGTCTGCATCAATCGCAAGCAAAACAAAATTTTTCTTTTTTTTCAAATCCTCAATTTCCCCTGGACAACGCAAACTTTCAATGACACATTTTCCTCCAACCTTTTCAGCCTTTGAATATAATTCTTTGACAATATAACTTAACCCAAATTTTTCTCTCAAATCATTAGCGACAAAAACCATACTATCTCGATTATTAATCATCCCTCTCTTCAAAATTTCTTCAACTAAAAAATCTCTAACAGAATAATGAACGAATCCTCTTTTTTTTAAAAAATCAGCAATCGTTCCTTTCCCCGCACCCAATGTCCCAGTAATTCCGACAATCATAAATTAAAAACTAAATCCAAACTTATAAACACTATTGCGATAGATTGTATAATAAATTATTCTCTATTTCCTGTACTCCCAAATCCACTATCTCCACGAACTGTCTTGCTCAGTTCTTCAACTTTTTCAATCTCAGCCTTAGCAACTGGAGCAATCACAACTTGCGCAACTTTGTCACCTCTTTTAATCTCAAAATTTTCTTCTCCTGTATTTAAAACAATTACTCCATATTCACCCCGGTAAGTCCATTCAATTACTCCGCCAAGAATACAAATTCCCTTCTTGTATGCTAATCCACTTTTTCCTCGAATAGAAGCAAAATACCCTTCTGGCAACTCCATAGAAATTCCTGTAGATACTAACTGCCTCTTTCCCGACAATATAACATAATCTTCTGTCGAAAACAAATCCATCCCCGCGTCACCCTCATGCGCATAAGCAGGAACAATAGCTTCCTCTTTTAATTTTTTTACTTTAACTTTTACCATAATAAATAATCCCACTCAACCTTTATAAATTTTATATAATTCAAGTAAACAACGCTTACAAACAATTAAAAACAATAACGAAATTAAAGATCAATGGAACTAAAAAATGCAAAAATAACAATAACTGAAGCAGCAAAAAAATTAAATTTATCTTCAGAAAAATTATATATTCTCCTAAATACCGAAAGAGAATTAAAAGTAAATTTTCCCGTAAAATTGGACAACGGAACACAAAAAATTTTTACAGGCTATAGGATTCAACACAATTCTTTGCTCGGACCATACAAAGGCGGAATAAGATATCATCCAGAAATAAATCTTAATGAGGTAACTGCTTTATCAATTTGGATGACAATAAAAACAGCTACAATAGACATTCCCTTCGGCGGCGCAAAAGGCGGAGTAATTTGCAATCCAAAAGAATTGTCAGAACAAGAACTTGAAAATTTAACACGAGCATTTATAAGAAAAATCTCTCCAATAATCGGACCTCAAAAGGACGTCCCCGCACCAGATGTATATACAAATTCAAAAATAATGGATATAATTGTAGACGAATATTCTAAAATAGAAAATCTTCCAGTTGAAAAAGTAAGAGCCGTAGTCACAGGAAAATCTATGGAAAGTGGAGGTTCACTCGGAAGAGATACTGCAACAGCACGAGGTGGACAATTCGTTCTAAAAAAAGCAATTGAACAAACCAAAAAAATCCCAACGTTAGAAAATGCAACAATAGCAATTCAGGGGATCGGTAATGCCGGTCAAAATTTTGCAAAACTAATATCCAAAGATAATACAAAAATAATCGCCATCTCAGATTCTAAAGGAGCAGTTTATAGCCCTGATGGATTAAACATAAATGAAATTATTGAACACAAAAAACAAACTGGCTCATTAGCAAATATTCCAAATACAACTGTAATAACTAACGAACAGCTTCTTGAATTAGATTGTGATATTTTAGTTCCAGCTGCTCTTGCAAATCAAATCACAGAAACAAATGCAGATAAAATAAAAGCAAAAATCATTCTTGAACTCGCAAACGGACCGACAACACCTGAAGCCGATAAAATTTTAGAAGAAAAAAACAAATTAATTCTTCCCGATATTCTCACAAACGCTGGCGGAGTAACCGTCTCATATTACGAGTGGTATCAAAATATAAATCAAGAAAAATGGACAGCAGAAGAAGTTGATGAAAAATTAAAAGAAAAAATGCAAAAAGCAACACAAGAAATTTTAGACAAAAAAGAACAATATCAAACCTCAACAAGAATCGCAGCATACATCAATGCAATTGAAAGACTAAGTAAAAAATTATCCTAAATTCTAACTTCCACTTCTTCAAAAAATTCGTTAATATTTTCTTTCAGTTCTTTCAAAAATTCTTCACTAACATTTTCTTCTTTTAAAAAATTTGAATCAATCATTTCTCCTCCATCTTTTCTGAAACCTTGTAGAAAAAATCTTTTTGGTTTTGTACCACAAATTTTATTTAACCATTTTCCAACTTCAATCATAGAATTTATATTATGAAATCTGTTAACAATCGTAGTCCTAAATTCGTAATTACTAAATTCATGTATCATCTTAATTGATTTTTCTATTTTCTTAATATCAACCACAACTCCCGCTACTTTAGAATAATTTTCTCTAGTATCTTTAATATCCATTGCAATATAATCCACTAAATTTTTATCAATTATTTCTTTTAAGCGATCTGGAAATGCTCCATTTGTATCTATCTTAATTTTATATCCTAAATCTTTAATTTTTTTAATAAAATCAAAATCTACACTCATCAAGGGCTCTCCTCCTGTAAAACAAACTGCATCTAATTTTCCAAATCTTTTTTTCAAAAATTCTAATATTTCATCCTCACTAAATCCTCCTCCAAATTTTTTAATAACTAAATCTGGATTATGACAAAATCCACAACGAAAATTACATCCATATATAAAAATAGTACATGCTATCTTCCCAGGATAATCTATAGTCGTCACTTTTTGCAACCCTGCAATTTTCATTTTTGAATTTTGCTTTCTATTCTCTACAGACACGGGAATTTTCATCTAATCTTCCATTCTGAAATTAAACACTTTTCTATCCCCAAATTCTGATAGCTTTCCTTCATTCCATCTAGAAGTTGGTCTCAAATATCCCACAACTCTACTCCACACTTCACATTTCGTTCTCGCCATTGGTATCACCTCTTAAATTTAGTTTTGCACTTAAAATATTTTCATTATCATTATTTTCTAAATCCTCAATTCTCCTCTCTGTTTCTTCTGCTTCTATAATATCATCAGAAACGGAAGATGGTGTTTTCTCAGCAGAAGCAATTTCGGCGTCACATTTTGGACAATATTTATGCTCTCCATTTAAATATCCATGAATAGGACAAATGGAAAATGTAGGCGAAATAGTAAAATATGGTAGATGATAATTATCAGAAATTTTTTTAACCATCTTTTTGACTGAATCAACATTCATTTTCTCCCCAACAAAAGTATGAAAAACCGTTCCTCCAGTATATTTACATTGCAAATCATCTTGCAAATCTAATGCTTCAAAAACATCATCTGTAAAATCCACAGGCAGCTGCGATGAATTTGTATAATATGGCTCCGCTCCTTTCTGATAAGCCTTCTCATTCGCAACAACGGCTCGACCAAATCTTTTTTTGTCTGCCCTAGCAAATCTATAAGTTGTCCCTTCAGCTGGTGTTGCTTCCAAATTATAGATATTTCCTGTCTCTTTTTGATATTCTGCCAACTTGCCCCTCATAAAATCCAAAACTTTCAATGCAAAATTTCTACCTTTTTCCGTGGTTATATTTTCTCCTGGCATAAAATTTATAATCGCCTCATTCATCCCCAAAAGACCAATCGTCGCAAAATGATTTTTCCAATATTCTCCAAACCTCGCATGAACCTGTCTTAAATAAAACTTCGAATAAGGATAAAGCCCCAAATTAGTAAAATTCTCAACAGTCTTTCTCTTTATCTCGAGACTCTCCTTCGCTAATTCCATCAAGTTATCAATCCTAGCTAAAAAATCATCTTCATTTGTAGATACAAAACCAAGTCTTGCCATATTAATTGTTACAACTCCAATAGAGCCAGTCTGCGGATTCGCACCAAATAAACCGCCACCTCTTTTTCGAAGTTCAGTCTGATCTAGCCTCAAACGACAACACATCGACCGCGCGTCCTCAGGTTTCATATCAGAATTAACAAAATTCGAAAAATAAGGAATTCCATACTTCGCAGTCATCTCCCAAATCAATTCATGCTCCGGCTTATCAAAATCAAAATCCTTAGTAATATTATAAGTTGGAATCGGAAAGGTAAAAACCTGCCCCGTAGCATCACCTTCAATCATAACTTCAGCAAACGCTTTATTAATCATCCCCATTTCTTTTTCAAAATCCTTATATGTCTCCATCTGTGGCTGCCCACCAACAATCACATGTTCATCAGCCATATAACTCGGCACTTCCAAATCCATAGTAATATTTGTAAACGGCGTCTGGAAACCAACCCTCGTCGGAACCGCTAAATTAAAAACAAATTCCTGCATACTTTGTCTAACCTGTTTATAATCTAGGCCATCGTACCTCACAAACGGCGCAAGCAAAGTATCAAAATTCGAAAAGGCCTGTGCTCCTGCCGTCTCCCCCTGCAAAGTATAAAAAAAGTTTACCATTTGTCCAAGCGCAGTCCTCAAATGTTTTGGAGGTTTTGATTCAACCTTTCCTTTAACTCCTTTAAATCCAACTATTAACAAATCTTTCAAGTCCCAGCCAACACAATACGCTCCAAGAGAATCCACATCATGAACATGAATACTATCTGACTCATGCGCCTTACGAATCGCCTCGGGATAAATCCTTCTCATCCAATAATTCGCAATAATCTTCGTAGTAATATAATTATTCAAGCCTTGCAAGCTATAACCCATATTAGAATTTTCCTTAACCATCCAATCATTCAAACCAATATAATCATCGACAACTTCAATAGTGTCAAACAAACCTTTAACATTCCTCAATTCATCATGGCTCCGCCGATAAAGAATAAACGCTTTCGCAACCTTCGCATGCCCTTCCTCAATCAAAATCTTTTCAACCAAATCCTGAGCCTCTTCCACATCAGGGATCCCGTGTTCGCCATGAATCTTATCTAATTTTTCAACAATCAAATTAGTCAAATCTTTTGGCCTCTCTTTATCTTTACCACCAACAGCTTTAACCGCTTTCCAAATTGCATTTTCAATTTTATCTTTTTGAAAAAGCACAACGCTTCCATCTCTTTTTCTAATTTTTTTAACCATTTATTTATTCCCTAATTTTTTTATTTCGTCCTTAAATTCATCAATGTCCGCGAAATCTCGATACACAGCCGCAAAACGGATATACGCAACCTTGTCAATCCGCCTAAGCTTATTCATAACAATATCGCCAATCTTCGAACTCTTAATATCTTTATTTTTTGCAATTCGATGAACATTCGCCTCAACTTCATCAACAATTTTATCTATCTGCTCACTCGTAAAAGGCCTTTTTTGAAGATTCTTATCAATCCCCTCAAAAAGCTTACTTCGCGAAAATCTTTCTCTCCTGCCATCTTTCTTAATAACATTAAGGTCCAATTCTATTCTCTCATATGTCGTAAATCGCTTCTTACACTTCAGACATTCACGTCTCCTACGCGCCACCGACCCACTATCACGTTTATCAGTAACTTTCGTTTCAGCAGCAGTACAATATGGACATATCATTGTTATTTTCAAGTGAATACAAGATATTGTAGTTCATTCTTCCTTTTACTACAATAGCTTGTAATTGTAAGAAAACATTATAGAAAAGGCTATTTAAAGATTATTATAAAAAAGGCTATATCTTCGTTAACAATAGTTAACATCGCAAACAAACATTTACTTTTTTTCAATGATTACACATCTTTATATACTCAAAATTTCCAATGAAATCATGGCAAAAAATGTCGAGGGAAACAAAAGATAAAATTCAATAAAAAGAAAAATTCTTACACAATTCTTTAACTCTTTCTTTAATATCCCTACAAACAACTTCACTCTCTACATTGTTTATCACATCTGCAATCCAATTTCCAACAATAATCATTTCATTTTCTTTCATCCCCATAGTTGTTAAAATCGGAACGCCCAAACGAATCCCTGAAGGCTTAAACGGAGTTGAAGGATCAAAAGGGATAGAATTAGCATTCACAACAATTCCTGCCTTTTCCAATGCAACCGCGACTTCTTTTCCTCGTCCCGCTTCTGCGATTGAAGGCGTCTTTATCAAGTCAATCAAAATCAAATGATTATCCGTCCCATCACTAATCAATTTGATATTATTATTTTTCAACGTTTCTGCAAGCACCGCGCAATTTTTAACAATCTGCTGTGAATATTCTTTAAACGACGGCTTCAGTGCCTCACCAAAAGCAACAGCTTTCCCGGCAATAATATGTTCATGAGGACCTCCTTGCATCCCAGGGAAAACCGCCTTATCAACAGCCTTGGCAAATTCCTCTTTGCACATAATAATCGCACTACGCGGACCTCTCAATGTTTTATGCGTCGTTGTCGTTACAAAATCAAAATCTGGAAAAGGGCTCTGATGAACACCTGAAGCAACCAATCCAGCAATATGAGAAATATCGGCAAGGCAATAAGCTCCAATCTCTTTGGCAATTTTGGCAAACATTTCAAACTCAACAACCCTCGGATAAGCAGTCGCGCCACATACAATCATTTTTGGCCTTTCTCTAATAGCAATCTCTCGAACTTTTTCCATATCAATAAGCCCTGTTTCTTCCTCGACACCATACGAAACAAATTCATAATCCTTTCCTGAAAAATTCACAGGCGACCCATGTGTCAAATGCCCACCATGACTTAAATCCATCCCAAGAATTTTATCGCCCTTCTCTAAAGCCGCCATATAGACAGCCATATTGGCAGGACTCCCAGAATTTGGTTGTACGTTCACATGCTCCGCCCCAAACAATTTCTTCGCCCGCTCAATAGCCAAATTTTCAACTTCATCTATAAATTCATTTCCTTGATAATATCGACGTCCCGGATACCCCTCGGCATATTTATTACCTAAAACCGAACCACACGCCGCTAGAACATCTTTTGAACAGAAATTTTCCGACGGTATCATATTCAAAGTTTCTTTTTGTCTTCCCAATTCCGATTGAACAATATCATTCACTTCTTTATCCGAAATCCAAAAAGTCATAGCATGCCCCTTTTAGCTTCTGTTTTTTCTTCAGCTTTAAGCCGACCAAGCTCCTCTTTGGAATAATTACAGATAATATACTTTGACAAAAGCGGATATCTCTCACTCATAATTTCATATATTTTACGAGCAATTTTTCTATACGAATCATGAGCCATTGGAGTTGTCCTTAATTTAATAAGATGATAAAGCTCCCTTAAATTCATCGTAATCAAAAACCTCTTTCTAAACCCAAGGGGCAAAAGATATTGAGCCTGTAAAGGATATTTTATTCTAACTTTTTCATAAACTTCTTTCGCTTTTTCCATCGCAAATCTATATTCAGCCTCGACACCCGCGGTAGCAATATCCTCGGGAACATCATATCCCAAATCAGAAGTAAAAACAGGATTGGTCTGCGTACAGATTCTATGTCTCTGTAAATCACGAAAAGCTCCATAATCCATCACAACATCAAAAGTAAAAGACTGATGCTCCAGCTCTCTTAAGGGATAATCAAATTCTTCCATTTTTCCAAGATAGCCATCAACAATCCCCTCTTTCTCAAAAGAGTTCATAGATGCGACTCTACACTGAGCTTCAACGAAAGAGCAATTCCCATAACGATATAAAATCGAAGAAACAATCACGTCTTCGGGATTTTCAGGAAAATCGACAAGTTTAACCTTCTCTCCATCAAAAGAATTCTCTTCAAAATTAAAAGTCTGCAAATTATTCTCAGTCTCACAAAAATAATTTTTCTTGTCTGAATATTTCAACAAAGATGGAAGAATTTTTCTTCCTTCTATTTTTAACTTCTCACCAATATCATTCATCTCTTTTAGCGGATGAGATAAAAGTTTAGAAATTGCATGAGACAGCTGCCTTGCATTTATCGTACATCCAAGACTAGTTTTTGTGCAAGCAGGCAATAAATAACGGATTGCGTCAAATCTCCGAGAAGTACAGGCCCTTCTCCATGCCGCCTCGGAAGAACCTTCCTTTAAGGGAACCGTGCCCTCAACATATTCCAAAACTGGCTCATGAAGTTTCATATAAGTTTCAAAAAGAAAATCCAACATTTCATTTATCTCATCGGCATATTCAGAATTTTGTAAAATTTCATCCAAATAAAAAGAGCTCCTATTGAAAGAAACATATCTCGTAGATTTTTCGCAAAAAGAACAAAGTCTATTGTCTTCAATAACTTTTGTTGCGAGAATACTAACTCCCTCCAATCCAAAACCAACAACTGCTCCTTCTGCAATTGAACTATGACCATAGCCCAAAACCCATTTTTCCATAAAATCTATCGCTTTATCCGAAGCATATTTAATCGCCGCACCCTGCTTACTATTTCTTATTTCTTCCACAAGCAATCCAAAATTATTTTCATCTTTTTTTAATAAATCTAAAAAACTTTCACGTAATCCCTCTTCCGAACGACTATATTTCGCCTGCATCAAAGCCCAAACTTCAGGATGAAAATTCTTAGTAGCAAAAATCGGATTATTAAGGTTCGTAAAAAAATAATCTAAAACTAACTTTTCCTCCTCATTATATTTCAAACACCCCTCTAACTTCTCCCATAATTCTTTATGAATTTCTTCTGGCGTCTTCAGCGAATTCATCGTCCCATCAGGTGCACAATTAATCATAACCCATCCATATAAGTTCGCTAACTGCAAATAAGACTTTTCTGCATTTTTCATATGCTCCACACACCCTTCGTGGCCATCTAGTTTTTCGGCTCCAGGATGAAATTCCGATTTCCGTTCTCGTCCTATCATTAATTGCTGACCAACTTCATACGGCATATAAAGAAAAACAACAGCATCGGGTTTTGGCAATTCAAAATGCTTATATTCCAATTCACGTAACCATTCAAAAAATTTCTCCCGCTCATTATTATCATAAATTTTCCCTCCTTGATGTCCCATATTTGATTCAACATATCTATCCAAAATAGTTATATTTCCCTTATCTAATTCATCATGAATAAATCCCTTGGACGCAAATCTATCTTCTGCATAAAAAATTGAGGCAACCTTCGCAGGAATTTCATTGGCGGGCCCAAATTCCCCATCAAGATACCTTCGAACAATTTTTCCAGTCGGCGTAGAATAATTTGGGAAATCCAGAGTTACGACTCCCTGATTCAAACTATTCAATTTCTCAATTAACAAATTTATTTGTGTTGATTTTCCAGAACAATCGGTCCCCTCAAAAACGATTAACTTTCCCTTTTTCATATTAAAACTAAATTTCAAACCTTTATAAAAAAATATGCACTTCAATATATATGTCTATGAATGCTTCTCATTCATATCTTTCCAATCCCAAGTTCTTTCTTCGTTATTAGCAATTTTTTTTAAAATTTCTTTCTCAATATCAATATCCATCACACCACATAAATGCAAAACTCTTTGAACTATATCGCCCAACTCCTCCTTGAAGCCATCGCGCCCATCAATATTTTTATGTCTGTACGCTTCAAGCGCTTCAGAAACCTCCGAATGAATTAGCGCCAATTTTTCAATAACATTAATATCTTCAATTTTTGTCCCGAACCCTTTTTCCTCTGCTTGTGACATAATTAAATTTTGTATTTCTTTTAAAGATTTTTCCATAAATATACTCAAGCTCAAAACTATATATACTTTTACAAACAAGCAAAAATCTTACAAGCATTACAGACATCACCTCGGCTAGGCTCTCCGCATACTTTACATTTCCTCATCTCTCTCAAATTCTCTTCCCTCAGTCCCGGAACTAGCTTTTGAAAATTTTCAACTATTTTCAACTTTTCTTTATCGCTTATATTATCCATCCATTCCCTTGTCTCAACCCTATATGTCCCAAATGCACACGGACACTTGTCGTATAAAATATCAAACCTCTTTTGCTTAGCATATTTTCTAATCTCCGACTCTGGAACAAAAAATAAAGGTTTAACTCTTTGAGCGAAACCTTCAACCGAAGCCCCTCCAGTCGCTGGCGAAGAATTCACTCCAAGCAAAACATTCCCTTTCAAAAAATTCATTAAAACATTCTGCGCCTCGTCATCAAGATTATGCCCCGTCACCAACCTATCAGCTCCCAACTTCTTCGCCCACTTATTCAAAATCCATCGCTTAATAATTCCACAAACCGTGCACCCCGTCAAATTCTTCTGCTTTTTCAAAACATTTTTAATAAAACAAATTCCTTGCCCCACCTCTTTCTTCAAATCAACAATCGTCAACGACACACCAAGCTCCTCACAAAACGCAATCATCTTCTCTCTATGAATCTTCGACCATTGCCCTAAATCTAAATCAATCATCAGCCCCTCAACATTATACTCCAACTTCTTCAAAATATATAATACACTCGTCGAGTCCTTACCTCCTGACAAGGCCACAACCACTTTATCTTTATGTCTAAATAAATTATATCTCTTAATTGTCAACATAACTTCCTTCTCAATATTCATATATTTAAAATAACAAAAACATTTATAAAGAATTGTAATTTCAAAAAAATACTATGAATAAAAAAAAATTGGAAAAACAAATTAAAAAATCTAAAGCAATTCTAAAAGATTTATCAAAAAACTATTGGGCAATTTCCACGGCAGTGCTAGCAATTTTACTTGTCATAATATTAATTTCCGGTGGAATCTCTGGAACAACAGTCAGCGCAGAATTAGCAGGACAAAAAGTATTAACATTCGCACAAACCCAATATCCTGATGCAGAACTCCTTAGCAGTATAGAAGAAAAAGGCATGTATCAAGTAATTCTTTTACTTAACGGACAAGAAGCACCCGTTTATGTAACAAAAGACGGAACAAACCTAGTCCCAAGCTTAATTCCATTAACAGCTAAGGTTACGGCATCGACTCAACAACCAACTCAAACAGAAATTCCTAAATCCGACAAACCAACGGCTGAATTATTTATTATGACCCACTGCCCTTACGGTACCCAAGCAGAAAAAGGATTTATTCCATTATTAGAATCGTTTGACAAAGCAGATGCACAAATAAAATTTGTTCATTATTTTATGCATGAACCTGAAGAAGCTGAAACTTCTCAACAAGTTTGTATCAGGGAAGAGCAATCGGACAAATTCTTACCATACTTAAGAGAATTTCTAAAAGAAGGAAATTCAGAAGCAGCACTTGCAGCAGCAAATATTGACACAGTAAAAATGGAAATTTGTATCTCCTCTGGAAAAGCAGACGAATACTATGCAGAAGATTCAGCACTTAGTCAACAATATGGAGTCCAAGGCTCCCCAACATTAGTAATCAATGGAGTAATCATACAAAGCGGAAGAGATTCTGCAAGTTACCTATCAGCAGTTTGCTCAGCATTTAACGAAGCTCCAGAAGAATGTGAAACACTAACACTCTCAAGTGCAGCACCAAGCCCAATGTGGGGATGGGATGAATCAGGCTCTAATACTGCAGCCCAATGTTAATTATTTGTTAAATTTTAAAATTCTTATGCTACGATTATTGGCTTATCTAAATAAGAAATTTCATCCTCTGATAATTTTAACTCTTTTTAATTAATTCTTTGGAGAAAAGATATGTCTTCCTTCTTTTTCTTGATGTTCAAATTTAACACAACTACCTCCTTGATAGGAATGTTTAGCAGCATTATAGTGCCTTACGGCAGATGGCAAATCTAAAGAATATGGTACTATATTTGGACCATCCCATTTGGAATAAATAATTTGTTCATCTGAAACATATGCAGTCATACCATGTTCCAATACTTCAGCAATTAATGCTGGGACACAAAATTGCCCCCAACATCCAATAATATCTATTTCACGAACCCCTTTTTCTTGTAATTCATTTAATTTTTTTGTTGAATCTTTATCGAATTTATATTCTAATCCTCTTCTCTCTTTGACAAGATTGGAAATATCCTGAATTTTACTAAAAGGTATTTCTGGATGATAAGGAGGGCATAATTCTCCTTCTACCATTCCTACGGCAATTAATTGTTTCATAAATTAATCTAGAACAACAGAATATATAAATCTTTCGATAGTGTAACCACTAAATAGTAAATAATATATTTAAAATTATGCTAGCTTTTCTCAAACATCAAGCACAACCTACACAATAAATTTATCTTTTTCCCATAAATAACAAAATTAAAAAAGATACCTAAACATCGTTAATAGTTTATGCTACAACTATTGGCTTATCTAAATAAGCAATCTCTTCCTCATTCAACTTCAATTTTTCTCTAGTCTTCTGATTAGTCAAAATCATTTTCAATAACAAAAAATCTTTCATAGCAGTTTTCGTTGAAACATGACACATCTTCGCATACTTCTGACAAATTGTTTTTTTCTTAGCTGCTCTTTGATTCTGCAACCAAATTTTTAAAATTCTCGAAGGCTTTTTATAAGACGTCCAACTACTCCTATTATATTCCTTCACTCCTGCAATTCCTGCCCCCAACAAAAAATATTCATAAACCATAAATCTCCAATGCCTCTGTCGACGAATTCTTCCTCTAAAAACATCGGCCAAGCTCAACGCTTCAATCGCCCGACATAACTCCTCGCCCTTATACGCCAACGGAAGATTCTCTTCAACCCACAAGAAAATATCATCAATCGGCATATTAACTTCGTCGTAAACCCTAATCATCTTTTCGTCAATCTTGGCATTTTGAAACACATATTGCAATGCAGAAAAAATAGACTCTTCCCTATTTCTATCGCCCACCTCTTTAAGTAATCCTGGAGAATCCATTTTTGATAAAATCTGTAAATCGTTAAGAGCTGCACGGATATCTCCTCGAGCCTTAATCGCAATCGATATTAAAACTTCATTTGAAACCGCGCAATTTTCTTTTTCGCAAACATCATTCAAAAGTTCCAACACAACCTTATAATCAACCTCCTTCATAGCCACAATCTCCGCTTTCCTTCTCAATAAACTAAACTTTTTGTTCCAAATATCATTCGCAGTAATAATCATCGGAAACGAAGATTTATCTAATAAAACAAGCAGCTCAGAAAGCCCACCTCTATCCTTCATTGCAGAAATCCCATCAACCTCATCTATCAAAATAATTTTATTCTTCTGAAATAAGCTTTTCTGTTGCGACGCCGGTCCAACAATTTCTGCAATTTTAGCTTTATTTCTAAAATCAGATGCATTCAATTCCAAAATCTCGGCATCCACCTCTGAAGCAATAGCGTAGGCCAAACTCGTTTTCCCAACTCCAGGGGGCCCATGTAAAACAATCGCCTTTTTCTTCGGAAAACTCTTCATAAAAGATTTTACTTTATCAACTGCCAGCTCCTGCCCCCGAACATCCGCAAACGAACTCACCCTATATTTCTCGCACCACGGAATATTATTAAGATTCATCATTTTAGTCTCTCTTTACATAAATTTTATTCAACTTATAATTTTCCAAAATTCTATGACTTGGGAAAAATAATGGTGATGGCAAATCGTCCAAATCAAACCAATGCCATTCTGTAATTTCATCAGGCTCCATAACTTGAGATTTGCCCTTAAAATATTTACTAAACATTCCTATAGTAACAAAATGAGCTTCGTCAATTTTATCATTACTAACACAAATAATTTTTACTTTTTCTAAAAACATTCCAGTTTCTTCCATTAACTCTCTTCTTGCGCCTTCTTCGAAACTCTCGCCAAATTCCAATTTTCCACCAGGCATAGTCCAAGTACCTTCTCCTCTTAATTTTGAATCTGCTTTCTCTGAGTCAATATGACGCTTGCCAAGTAGAACTTGTCCACTATTATTTAAAAGCATAATCCCAAAACCTGCTCCCACTTTTTTATTATTAGTTTCCATTATCTTTCCAAACCCAAATCCCCAATTCTTTTAATAAATTCTAATCCTGTTTTATCTATTCTAACATGGTCGGGTACTTCGCAGTCACAACTTGTTCCCCCATTTCCATAATCATCTTTAAAACAGCAAAGAACTCCTCTCCTATTTTTATAAACATCAATTTCTATAATCTCCTCACCATCAGAGACAGAATAAATTCCTTCTCTCATGGAAAAACCTTCAGAATCTAAATCTATAATCCCCATTACCCCTCCTCCTTTAACCCACCAACATTATTACCAATCCCTGCCATAATAAAAGCTGCAATCAAAGACTCAAGTTGAATAAATTCATCCGCACCCTCAACCAACCGAAACTCAATTTCCCCAGTTTTTTCTGTCAGCCGAACCTTCAAAGAATTGTCAATCGGCAAATTCCAAATCTCCTTCTGTATTGCCTTAATCACATCCTGTCCAGAAACGGACTCCTTCAGCATAATATCCAACAATTTCTCTCTAGAATTCACAAAATCTCCAGTTAAAGCATAATCTAAAACAATTTTAACGTCAGATGGTTTCGCCTTTGAAACAATTGTATTTACCAACTCTGGTGTAATATTAGGAGAAACTGACGCAGTCGCCTGCAACAAATTAATCACTCGACGACAATCTCCCTCACTCGCTTCATACAACGCATCAAACGCATCAGAACTAAGAGATAGCCCCTCATTCTCTGCGAT
>Ga0207996_1000737_pt1 | contig 26906 bp, 21 predicted proteins | sample AntAceMetag02UKG_FD_184773 | JGI IMG/M metagenome (GOLD analysis project Ga0207996, IMG submission 184773) | Saline lake microbial communities from Ace Lake, Antarctica - Antarctic Ace Lake Metagenome 02UKG (SPAdes) (version 2) | ecosystem: Environmental > Aquatic > Non-marine Saline and...
CCCGTTCACTATTGCTGACGCCACCACACTGACAGAGGCTGGTTATGTAGGCGAAGATGTTGAGAATATTATCCTGCATCTCGTGCAGTTCGCCGACTACGATGTGGAAGCCGCTTGCAAAGGAATAGTGTATATTGACGAAATTGATAAGATCGCAAGAAAATCTGACAGCCCGTCTATTACACGCGATGTCTCAGGAGAGGGGGTCCAGCAGGCCTTGTTGAAAATTATTGAAGGGACTTTGGCCAATGTTCCTCCCAAGGGTGGCAGAAAACACCCGCAGCAGGATTTTATAAGGGTTGATACAAGTAATATCCTCTTTATTTGTGGGGGCACTTTTAACGGTTTAGACAAGATCATAAGTAATCGTCTCGGGAGTAAGTTGATCGGATTTGAGGCCGACATAAAGGGGCAGGAGGATATAGAAATCAATGAAATAATGGCGCAAGTTCAACCCGAAGATCTTGTGAAATTCGGTCTTATACCTGAATTTGTCGGAAGGGTCCCTATCACCACTACACTAAACGAGCTAAGCTTAGACGCTCTGGTAAGGATCTTGAAGGAGCCTAAGAATGCGCTTATCAAACAGTATAAGAAACTTTTTGAGTTAGAAAATGTTAAACTAAGATTTACTGATGAAGTTTTAGTGGCCGTTGCCAAAGATGCGATTAATCGAAAATCCGGCGCTCGAGGTCTAAGGGCAATTCTGGAAACGGCCATGTTGGATATCATGTATGATATACCTTCTATTCCCGAAATCAGTGAATGCGTGATAAATGAAGAAGTCGTTACGAAAGGTGAATCGCCTCTTTTGCTTTATGAAAATGAGGCCAAATTTGGATAATACTATGTCAAATCCTCTTAAAGAAGATTTTAGTGATATTGCTAGTGATGAAAGACATTTTTACCCACTTCTGCCGCTTAGAGATGTGGTTGTCTTTCCAAATGTGGTCGTGCCTTTATTTGTAGGGCGCGAGAAGTCTATCAAGGCCCTTGAGTATGCTTTGTCTCAGGACAAACAGATCTTTTTGTCAACTCAGGCAGATGCCAAAGTGGATGATCCATCTCCAAAGGATATCTTTGTTTTTGGTACTCTCGGTACTGTCCTTCAACTCTTGAAACTACCCGACGGGACAGTAAAAGCCCTTATTGAAGGGAAGGAACGGGGCGTGATAGAAAACTTCATGGACAAACAGGGTTTTTTCATGGTGGAGGTCAGTAAATACCAGGATTCTCTCGCTTCCACTCCTGAAATCGAGGCATTAGTGCGCTCTATTAATAATAGCTTTGAAGAATATGCTAAATATAACAACAAGATCGGGAAAGAAATCGTCTCGGCAGTGACCTCCATAGAAGATCCGGGACGGTTAGCCGATACTATAGCCGGCCATTTAGCACTGAAAGTCTCCGATAAGCAGGAGATTCTGGAATCAGTTGATTTGAAGCAACGGCTAAACAAACTCTATGAAAAACTGGGCAGTGAGGTAGATATCCTTCGTCTTGAGCATCGATTGAGGACAAGAGTCAAGAAACAGATGGAAAAGACCCAAAAGGATTATTACCTCAACGAACAGATACGCGCTATCCAAAAGGAGATGGGGACTAAGGACGATTTCAAGGCAGAACTTGATGAGCTGCAAAAAAAGATTAAGCGTAAGAGACTGACCAAAGAGGCCCACTCAAAGGTAAAGCAGGAATTCAAAAAACTGAAAATGATGTCCCCCATGTCGGCAGAGGCCGCTGTGGTGCGGAACTATATTGATTGGATTATTGACCTTCCCTGGTTTGATAAAACAAAGTCCAAACTTGAGCTTGAAGAGGCTGAAACTATCCTTGAGGAAGATCACTACGGCCTTGAAAAGCCCAAAGAAAGAATTGTTGAATATTTAGCTGTTCAACGTCTGACCAAAAAGATAAAAGGGCCGATTCTCTGTTTAGTCGGTCCTCCCGGAGTTGGCAAGACTTCATTGGCCAAGTCGGTCGCCAGGGCGACCGGTAGAAAATTTATCCGTCTTTCCTTGGGGGGGGTCAGAGACGAAGCTGAAATAAGAGGACATAGAAGAACATATATCGGGGCGATGCCGGGCAAGATTATTCAGTTCCTGAAGAAGGCAAAGTCCAATAATCCGGTATTCTGTTTGGACGAAGTGGACAAGATGAGCACTGATTTCCGAGGTGACCCGTCTGCGGCCCTGTTAGAGGTGCTCGACCCGGAGCAGAATGTGGCTTTCGGTGACCATTACTTAGACCTTGACTATGACCTCTCCGATGTTTTTTTTATCACAACGGCAAACACCCTGCACACTATTCCTATTGCCTTGCAGGACAGGATGGAGATTATCAGGCTTCCCGGTTATACAGAGATTGAAAAGCTTAATATCGCAAAGCAGTTTCTGATGAAAAAGCAGATAGAGCAAAACGGTCTTAGACCTGAAAACATCTCCTTTACTGATAAAGCAATTCTCACCGTCATTCGCACATATACAAGTGAGGCAGGCGTCAGGAATTTGGAGCGAGAGATCTCTTCAATTTGCCGAAAGGTCGCTAAGGAAGTCGTCAAAAAGGGGAAGAGCCGCGTGATCTCCGTTAAGGCCCGATCCATAGCGAAATACCTTGGAGTGCCGAAGTACCGTTACGGACGTACAGAGGAGAAGGATTGTGTCGGTGTGACCACTGGTTTGGCGTGGACAGATGTTGGCGGCGAACTCCTCCAGACAGAGGCCGTCATAATGCCTGGCAAAGGAAATCTGGTCCTCACTGGAAAACTCGGGGAAGTTATGCAGGAATCGGCCCAGGCAGCCTTGAGTTATGTCCGGTCAAGGGCAAGGAGTTTAAAGCTGCCTGACAATTTCTATGAAAAAATAGATATTCACATCCACGTTCCTGAGGGGGCCATTCCAAAAGATGGGCCCTCTGCCGGCGTTACGATCGCTACATCTATTGTTTCTGCGCTGACGAGTAACCCTGTAAATCGTGATATTGCCATGACCGGTGAGATAACCCTGAGAGGAAGGGTTCTCCCGATAGGAGGGCTAAAGGAAAAGATCTTAGCCGCCCATAGAGGTGGTGTTACAAAGGTGTTAATACCATCAGAAAACAGGAAAGACGTTGCGGAGATCCCCAGTAAAATCCTGAAAAAGGTCGAGTTGGGTTTTGTTGAACATACGGATGAAGTCCTTAAGGAGGCGTTAATCTTGAGTGAGGGAAAGGATCTATTTGCCTCGGAAGAGGAATGTAAGCCCTTCAGTTTTACGGATATCGCTCAAATGAATGAGGGCGCTCCGACATGCGTGACGGCCCACTGAACATTAAAATATAGTCCAAATTATCTTGACAAAAGAGAACGAAACTGTTAAAAAATCAAGTTACGTTTTTGACTTAGGCGGGTAGCTCAGCGGGAGAGCACCGGCCTTACAAGCCGGGGGTCACGGGTTCAAACCCCGTTCCGCCTACCACCTTAGCACGAGGGCGTAGTTCAGTTCGGGTTAGAACGTCCCGCATTGTCATGCGGGAAGGTCGCAAGAATAGTCTTTCAAATTAGTATCCGGGGGCGTAGTTCAGCTTTGGTTAGAACGCCCCGCATTGTCATGCGGGAAGGTCGCAAGAATAGTCTTTCAAATTAGTATCCGGGGGCGTAGTTCAGCTTTGGTTAGAACGTCCCGCATTCTCATGCGGGAAGGTCGCAAGAATAGTCTTTCAAATTAGTATCCGGGGGCGTAGTTCAGCTTTGGTTAGAACGCCGGCCTGTCACGCCGGAGGTCGCGAGTTCGAGTCTCGTCGTCCCCGCCAATAAAATCAAGCACTTAGCCAAAAACTAAGTGCTTTTTTTGTGCATTTTTGTAAAATTTATAAATTTTTTATAAATGGAGAGGATCCTCAACTTTTCTGTGAATATCAGGGAATCAGCACCTCTCCAAGCCTTCCATAACCAATAAACCAGGGAATATCGGGGAATGAAAGCCCTGATTTCACCACTTCTGCCTAAAATAAAGATTCCTTGAGCCAGCCGAAAGAAACAATCCATCACACATCTTAAAGCCTCTCAACCCAAAAATTTATAAATGCCATTTATAAATTCTGCCTGAATAATTCTTTCAAGTCATCAATCCGTTTATTAACAGCCGATGGCTGAAGAGAGGTCAATACAACCTGCCCAGTGTTTAACACAATCACGCTCCTGTGTTAAAAGGTTGCCCAATTATGACACGCTCCGCAGGCGGGGAAAAGATGCGGTTCTATTGGCGCTTACAGATATTCTTCCATGGCAATCAATTCCGTAAGAGGTTTTTGTCGTTGCTTTTTTGTTTTTTCACAAAACAAGCGTCGTCGCAAAAATTCATGATGGCGGGAGTTTGGCACCCGTAACCGGTGTAACTTTTATTGTAGGCATCAGAAGCTTGGTTCAGGATCTCCGTTTCTCTGATGACTGGTTTTCCGTTTTTTGGGCGGTTTTTCAATGCCCAGGATTTGAGACCCGCGATTGCAATATCGTACGGCAGGCCAAGTCTTTTGAAATGTACCGCCAATCGAAAACAGGAAACCCTCTGATATCTAAATACACCTTCATCGAGGATCTTTTGTGCGCAGGGAGGCAAAGCATAGGAACGTAGCGGCTTATTCCCGGATTTCGGAGCTGTTTCTCGAAACGGCACTGTAGGGGATAGATCGTTTAGTTCAATGATTTCATCAAGTGCTTGTTCTGTAACTCTCTGAACCGATTCAAGGAGCGCCCACTGATCAGGGAAAGGAATGAATGTTGCCGGATCGACAAATACTGTCTTCCCGAGTGGAACCAAGGCTCCGAATAAAGGGGCGTTTATGTAATTCCCATAATGTACGTCCGTATCAAGGCAATTCTGTTTCGGGAAAATCTCCGTATCAGGCCTATCGATTTCTTCCAGGATAAAATGAGCAACCAAGCGGGCTTTTAACGCAAGAACGAGCCCTGCTTCAAAGAAAATCCACACATGATACCCTTTTTGCTTGCTTCTTTCGATGTATGCCAAAATACTATAATGTTTAGCCCTTGTGATAAAGTCTATCACTGCAAAACGGTCTTCCGTATCGAAATCAACGACGACGGCGCTGGTGCGATCCTTGACAAGAAGATATACCCCATATGGTTTTCGACCCATGAGATGGTTCAAAAACACATTCTTGGAAACCCTTTCTTTTGCTTGATACGCCCGGCCTGTTTCAGGATCATAGGTTCCGTAAACATTTGTGAGCCCAGAGAAAAAGCTGCGGTAAATGTCGATTTTCTCGCTTGTACTTCGCTTGTTTTTTATTGACATGATTCCCTCCTGTCCCGCGCTTTTATGTTGTAAATATGCTAATGACCTTATATAGACTTCGAGTTATGACTATGCGGCTTTGAATCGTTTAATGGTGAGTTGAGACTGGTGTTTGGCATCAATATTTTGTCGATTGTTTTATCCGTAACGACAAATAAGTTGAAAAGTTCCGTTAAATGACCTGCCAGCTGAGCGGGCGTACAATTCAAAATAGTGGCAGGTAAAAGCCCTCCCCATCTTTGGATAAGGATTTCTGCGATCGCGCACTTCGTTTGCCATTTGAGCATGACAATGCGGCTTCCATAAACCCACATGACATGTTTTTTTCTCTGGGAGCTGGCAATCACTTCCGCGATCTGGGAAAGAATAGGTTTGAGACCATCACATTCAGGATTCAAGACGTCCAGTAATGCGGCGTCGTATCCATGTGCATGTACGTTTTGATAACCCTTTTCAAGGATCTCCACAGCCTCAGTTTGCGATTGGGAAACCGACAATATTCTTTGACCCGAAAGAGCTTGTTTGTAAATATAACCAACAAAGTCACCCAGAATCCCATTAAAAGTGTGCTGTGTAATCGGAATCGACTCGTCATACTCAAAACCGACCAGCGCTCTCTCGATGGGTTCATCTATGCGAGGGTGAAGATACTCATCACTCAGTAATAGAAAGACATCACCGATAATTTTCCCCGCTTCTACTCTGGAATCAGAATTCATCATATGGTAACTCCTTGACGCCACCATTTGTCGTTTCAATGGGCAAAACACTGAGCGCCGAAAAGGGTGCTTTCCACCTCTCACCACGGTGCCTAATTTCTTTCTTAACCTCATGTACGGGTTTATAATATTGTCTCCGGGACTCTTCGATAATTCGATCCCGGAAGTTGGTAGTCGGGATTTCCAACGGCAACCGTGTCTTTATCTTAACAATTTCCGTACCGATGCGGGCAAAGGCCTCTCCTCTTGCGAGGGAAACGAGGTCTTCCGGTGTAACCTTCCCTTGAAAGTCTTTTGCAAGGTAGCCCGCATCTCTTTTGTCCACTTTATAGACTATTGATGTACCCACGGTTGAAAGTGCATCCCCTATTTGCTTATTAAACTGGCTGAGGTACTGATGTGCGAGATTTAGGCTAACGCGATATTTCCTTGCCTCAGCAATGAGGTTTTCAACCGAGTCAGTGAGAAAATTGTGAGCTTCGTCACAGTATATATGAAACTGTTTTCTCTGATCGATCGGCGTGTTGCGGCGTCCCAGAGCATTGAGATGAAGGATTGATAATATAAAAGATCCCAAAACCTGTCGGACGCTTATCCCCATATTTGAAAGATCAATCAGCAGTATTTTTCCCGTATCGATGATTTCCCGGAAATTGAATCGATTTTCAGGCTGAGAAAGCATCAGCGACGGTGTGCCGGTCACGAGAAGTTTACTCAGTTTGTTTATCGGTGGGCCCAGGTCGTTTTTTCCGTAAGCTTTGTAATCGTGATGCCAAAATTGCCGTGCGGTTGGATTGTCAATGACTTTTAGAATTTCCTGAACAAGAACATCATTTTTTTTCGATTTATTTCGCAAGAGGTCTGAAATATCCAGAAATGTGCCGCCGGGTAAATGAAGGAGGCCAAAGATCATATTGCGAAGAATATTTGCCAGACGATCACCCCACCCCCCGCTTGCAACAAAACTCTTTATGGCTGAAACCAGATCATTGGCTGTTCGGCCGATATCTTGGCCTTGAATACGTTCCAAAGGGTTCCAAATGGGTACCCAATCCTCGTCGCCTGGATTGAGATAGATAACTCTTTCCACAAGTCGTTCAGGAATAAGGCAAAGCACTCGTTCAACCATATCACCGTGCGGATCAATAACCGCCACGCCGTCATTTTCAATATCTTCGATGATCATGTGCTCCAGAGTCGAGCTTTTGCCCATGCCGGACCCTCCGAGATGATGGGTATGTGTTGATCTCATCTCTTTACAAACGCAGACTTTTTGGGAATCCCCGGCATATTCGCACGTCCCGATCCATGTGCCGGTAAACAAAAGCGGGTTTCGAACCGGCAACGTTTCAAGGCCCCCCAAGAGAAGGGATCTGCGATCTTCATCGGTTAGAGGAGGCACGTGAACAGGGCCCGAGAGTTCCTCCGAATTAACCAGAAAACCGGGTCGATGGGTCAAGCCCGATACAAACATTTTCCGGATCTGTTCGGGCGCCAAAATATCACGATAATTTTTCTCAGTCAGATAGTTTAAGGGTCGGCCACCATGTTGGAACAGACTTGTAACGCTTGCTAAAGATTTCAACACGCTTTCACTGATATCTCCAGCTCCAATGAGCGCTACACGGAGCGCTAAAGCATAAACCGGTTTGTCGTCATGGGCCTTACTTTCAGCGTCTCCAGCTAAATGCCTTAAATCACCTGACGGCGATTGTTGGGCATATCTTTGAAACGCGCCGAAACCTTCATTGAGTTTCATGGCATATTCGAAGTCCAGAAGGAGCTGTATGTTTCGATGCCAGTTGTTCTCAGGCGGGACCGCCTGGAATAAGGCCTGATATAGGCCGACTGCCGGGGCTTCAATCTTGCTCATGGCCACCGTTAGGGGTAAAATGGGTGAAATGACTAATTCATTCGGACGGGTAAGTAGATGCGAGTAGGGGGGGGGAGGAAAATAATCCCGAAAGACCATTGTAATCCAATCATTTTTGGGTGTCTCATGCAAAGGGCCATTAATCATGGGGGTCAACTCACAGGCTTCAAACTGGCCATGAAAAGCCGCCGTTAGGACGGGGAGGTCAAAAGGGTGACAGAGTAGACAAATGGAGATATCTTTGTTGTTGCCAACCACCTCAAAACCCATTCGGTAAACCATGGTTTGAAGCTGTTTGAGGAACAGCTCAGATCTGTTCCACTCGGCGTTTTGTTCTGCGGAAACCCAAACCCGATATCGAACCAAATCATTGATCGCCGCTGGTTTTGCGATTGTGTGCATTGGATTTTCATGAATGTTCAACGTATTCTTCATCGCCCAGGCGGGCCTGAAATACGGTTCAAGGGAAACCGGCGTTTGGGAAATATCCGGACTGCACCCTTTTTGAGCTTCTTCACTCATCAAAGCCGTGATCCTGGATGCTACCAAATGCGGCTGTGCTTGGGCTATTAGGGCCTTTTCTATGCTCATTGTGTTCCCCTAATCTGTCTGCTATTCAGATAAACAATAAGAAGCCTTGTTTAGATCTTTTGCATTGTCTATTCTGTTTTTATTTGGGTTAATAATGCTGCAATTGGCACATTCGGGCTTCAACCTTTTGGAAAGACATTTGACGTATTCACTTTTCCCGTCATCGGATGTTGTGATTTCAACTTCTCTGCAACCGATGCTTAGCGAGAAACACATATAACCAATCTCCGTTTTCAAAGGAATTGACATAATCGACTAACCTCCGTTAAAGATTTATGATTATTTGATAAATTGAATAAAATACCCGATTTGCTCAATTGCCTTTTCTCCCGATATTTCTTAACCTTGAGATAATGTTCGGGTGCTCTTTTAAAACCGAGGGGAAGTTCGCCCTGACCCTGACGCCACTTCCCTCGGAAAGCTCTTCCGGGATTAAATGCCCGTATTTTTCAAGGTATTCACTCGGGATGGACATTTTTTCATCCAGAGTAAGCCCTTCCCAGAAGGTGTTTGCTTTGGCCCTGATTTCGTTTTGTCCGTATTCGCGCATCATTCTCCCTGCAATTGCTTTTAGGACAGCATAGATTCCGCCCTCTTTCCCAGTACGCGACATTTCAAAGGAGGCTTTTTCCCCACTGGGACCAAATTCCTGCATCAGCAGACGGCAGCACCGGCCCCAGTCAATATCCGGGTTTGGAGAGGGAAAATATTTAATTTGAAGAATGAAATTTTCCACGTGCCTGAAGAACCTTGTGAGGATTGCCTTGAACGCTTCCCAATCATCAATTGCGGCAGTCCCCACCTGAAATGAATTGACGGCATCGTCGACACGGGCTGATATCTGGTCCAGGGTCAGAGTGGGGTCAATGCTGTCGAGTATCTTATCTAGTTTGGTAGGCATAGTTTTCTCCCTTTTTTTATAATTTCCTGAAAATTGAAGAGGTTCTTCTCAGGGCTTCTGAATAGTTTCGGATCAGATCGAAATATGAAGCTGCATACCGCTCCGGTTGATTACCTTTGATTGAGTTAGACAGGTACCCACCGCATCGCAAAATAAACTCCCGAATAATCTCCACTTTCTGTTCCCATGAGTTCGGAGCCACATGACGATCAAATGCGTCTCGAATATGCCGCTCTACAGCCTCGGCTTTCAGTCCTTCGGCAATAATATCCAGAATTCCGCGAACCCCGGATGAAGTGCCATCATGGGCGTCATTGTATGCCATTACGATATCCCCACCGCGTCGACGATATTCCTTCTCCAGAAGTTCTTTGGCACGCCCCGCTGCATAGGACGTGGAAAGCCCTCCCCCGTTAGAGATACAGGTTGTAAAATGATGATTGTAATAATCTCCAATGAGGCGGTCGAATTCCTCAAAACTATTCACCGTATTTGAGCGTATGAAATGACCCATCCTTGCCTCGTCATGGGGAATACCAATTTTTCGTGCAATCGTTCTTTCATCTATTTCTGCTAAAAGACTATCAATTGACATAACGTCCCTCCCTTTTGCTAAAGTGAACGAAGAAGTGATTTCATCTGATCAAAAGACTCCACATAGGCCCTGACAACCGTCTCGTAATTCCCCGTAAACATCTCCGGCGGCTGTGAAGCGATATCCACAGGTAGATTCGGAGCCAGACGTTCCAAAAGCGTTCTAATCAGTTCCACCTTTCCTTCCCAGTCCAAAGGATCTATAGCCGTCTTCAATACTCGATTGATGTGTTTCTCTTGCTCCTCCCGCTTGAATTGCTCAGTTATTAGGTCAATCACAAACCTCAGACCTCCTCTGGTTGGGTGCCTGGCTTCATTTAGCGCGGCTTGAAAACCACCTTTTCCTGAAAATGCCTTTTCAAGAAGCGTAAAAGCTTCTGCCCCTGCCGTATTTGAATCTATCGAATCAGTCGCTTTCTGAGCATGGCGCATAAGGTGTACATAAAAAGAAGTTACAGTGTGGTTGAAATCATCATGAGAGTTGACTGTCACGGAATCCATAACGTATGAGGCACGGGCCGAGTCTATAGGTTGGCCGATCAAGCTCGCCAAAGCATCCGCGTTTATCTCGGACAGGACCGCTTGAAGCATCCTTTCCCCATCGATCGTTTTGCCCTCATTTTTTGATCGGTACCCATCGTCTGCGCAACTGAGCTTTTTTGCTTTTTCGCCAAAAGAGGCGTTTATTAGCATCCTTACGTCTTCGTAATCCGAATCTTTCGCATGCTGGCTGAGTTTAATGCATTCAAGAATCGGTAATACGGGGAAATCGATCTTGAAACGGCGTGTTTCAGGCGGTAAGGATTGCAGGAGAAAAAGAAGTTTGTGCCCCAAGCCCTTGGGGTAGCTTTTTCGCTCGATATGAAACCGCGATAGAGACCTTAAGAGCTCTCGTGATTCAGTGTTTTTTCCTCCCATCAACGAACGTTCCAATGCACGCCAGAAACGCATCTCATTGTTTTTGGCCAAGAATTTTGCCGCGGCTTCAGCCAGAGTTTCTTGACGCGAAAATGGCACGGTGGCCTTAAAGAAACCATTTCTGAGGCTTGCCAGAACAATCTGTTCTTCCGAGAATACAGATTTAACAAGTTCAGATACGTCTCCGACTTCCAGGATTTTTAGAGCGCTCCTGGCCTCATTGACAGCTGATGCTGTTTTCTGCTTTTCCTTTTCGGATAAATGGTTCAAAGGATTGTTCAATTTAGGCAGGATGATGCTTCGAACCGAACTATCTTTAAGAGCGGCGTTTATCGATTCAGGTATGCCACCTTCCGTGCTGATCTCCCCTTCGATTGTCAAAATGAGGTTTGAGGAAACAATATCTTTTTCAATTGCTATTCCAAGGCCAGTTGACAAAACAGAAAGCAAAACCGGGATATCCAGGGAAGGATTTGAGTATTTCCACAGGGAATCGCTCGCGCTATTCACCCCCAAAAACGATATGTCAAATTTTTGATAGGGAAGTTTCAGGGCGCCAAAAATTCGATCTCCAATTGGGATAACGACTTCTTTAAGATGCTTTATGGTTTTTGGGTTAAACTGAATAGGTGCAGCAAGATGGAAAACTTCACCATCCGCTCGCCCACTTTTGCGAGTGATAACAGATATTGCTATTGGGGCCGCATCGGGTTTCGGACCGGGCCCCGAAAATGCTCTGATGTGATCCGGGCACCGTGGCGTATCTTTCATTGTTTTTCTCCGATTCATATGCTAAAAGCCTCTATTTTTTAACAGGGCTAATTCTTCCAATTGAACATCAACGCAACGCGCAAGGTGAAGGGCTTTATCAAATTTTTCATTTGTTGTTGCCTCAAAAATCAATACTCTCAGTTTGTTGATTTTCGAAAGCGTTTCGATGACGCATCTTGTCTTGTCATTGGTTGAATCAATTTGTGATGCTTTTAAAAGATTGTGTAATGCGGATTCCAGATTGTTTTCACTTAAATTTTTGCTCCCTTGATCCATTAATTCTTTAAAATGCTCCGACATCGACTTTATTTTCAATTGAACCGCTGCACCCGATGGGTGATCCGGATATATTTCAACTGCCTCTTTGAGAATTTCAACCGAATAAGACAGGTCTCTATTCTCTATATTGTTGTTTGTGTCCTGATAAAGCTGTTCAACCTGCTCAAACTTTCTCTCCAATTCCTCTCTGAGCAGCCGTGCATGACTGTGGTCGGGCTGGATGGATGTCACTTCATCAATGAGCTTTAATGCCTCGTTGAAATTTCGTTTTGAATAGCACTGCTTAGCGTTTTCCCACATTTTTTCAACCTTGCCTGGCGTTTCGGTAACATCCTCAGTTTTGATATCTGCTCGGTCTCCACGAATGGGTTGTCTATCAAGGTCATTGATCAGCTCCGTCATATTTTGATATCGATCATCCGGATTCTTTTCGAGGCATTTGTCGATAATGCGGGCTATTCTTATGCCTGCTTCCGGAAGAGCAGGAGGGGACAGGGAAATATGATGGTCTCGAATCAGGGCATAGGGCCCTCCAAAGGGCGGTCGGCATTTCGGATGAAACAGCTCATAAAAGATGATGCCCATGGAATAGACATCCGTTCTCAAGTCAAGGTCGTCAGGGTGTGCTCTTATGAAGTGCTCCGGGCTCATGTAGGGAGGGGTTCCGATATCTAATACGTCCTCTTTGCAACATGTTCGGTCTGATTGGCTTAGAGACTGAATCGCCCGGGACGCTCCAAAGTCAGTAACCTTTAATGTGTTGCCGGAAAAGAGGAAATTCTCCGGTTTAAGATCCAGGTGATAAGCCCCTGCGCCGTGAATGGCATTCACTCCACGGCATGCCTGCTTAAAGAAATCCAGTCCAAGGGTTTTTCTCACTTCAAGGTTATCTTTATGTTTCAGAAGCCAGCTTCTGAAGGTGCCGTTATCCGCATATTCCATGCTGAGGAAAAGGAGTTCCGTTCCGCCCACTGTTATTGCATGGAGATCATAGACCCGAATAACGTGCTTATGATCCAAAATTTCAGCATGCAGCTTTGTTTCATGCTTGAGCAGCATCGAGATATCATTATTTGCAGGGCCGGAAACAATCTTGAGAGCAACATCCGTTGATCGTAGTTGATCTTCCGCCCTGAAGACAGAACCAAAACGACCTTCGGCAAGGAGGCTTTTTATCCTGAATCGGTCCATTAGCGTGTCACCCGTTTCGATGATTACCCTTCTTGGTCGCGGGCCAATAACTCGGGATAAGAACTGCCCCTCGTTGTCAGTGCTCATGGGTGAACCTTGATCCATACAGTTCATTTTCTGCGGATTTTTTTCCTTGTCATCGGGTAAAGAAGGGTCGGGTATGTTTCTCATTATCCAAACTCCCTTTTCAAATTTTCAGAAACAAGCATTCTCAATGAAAGTGTCACAACTTTGTGGATTCCAGATAAATACGTATTGGATAATTCCTTTCTCATAATTCCGGCCAGCGCACTTGATGCCATCTCATTGTCCGAAATAAATTGAGAACTGAATCTATCCCTCCAGTCGAACAAAATTATGGGTGTGACTTCCGTCCCGAATTCTCCGCTTAAAACCTTCAGTGCCAGTTGCAGCCCTTTTACGCCATTGCTCAGGCCCTGTCCGAAACGAACAATCTCTGTTTCATTTATAGTATCCCGGGTAAGCCACCAAACACGTTCTATCGCTGCTTCAGGCAAGGTTGATTCTCCTGATTCCTTCCGGATTTGTTCGTACTTTTCTGCAATCATGCAGGACTTTATTCTTGCCTCCCCGCACGACTTTACACCCAGGCTATTGATCAAATAGCGGCCATGAAAACGTTTGCCAACGATACTTGCGGATTCGATTATGTCCAAAATGGGCATGTCCGGTTCTATGACCCATAAATTTGAGACATTTTTCATCAATTGTGCGCTCTCTGCCAGATAACCGGTTGGCATCACCAAAGGGTAATCCTGCTTAATGCTTGAAATATGCTTACACATTTCATCCGCTTCCTTCAGCAGCCACGTCTTATGAAGTAGGTTTGCGTGATTTTCTTGTGACATACAGGACTGCACGCTGGATTTTGGGATCAGTTTGAGGAGGGAGCAGCTGTATCTGAGCGCTTCAACTATTTCCCCTTTTTGATTAGCCATCTCGGCTCGGAGCGCCAGGGATATGTGCTCGTATCCCATCAGAGACAGCTGATCGTGTTTGCCATCGACCTCCTCGTCAGGAACTCGACCGGCGTTTTCTTGGATCTCAGCTATTATCCTGTAGACTTCCTCTGCCTTTTGCTTTGATTGAATTTCAGCGATCTTTTCAAGGGGCAACGTGGCCGCCATGCGATAGTCTTTTCCGGCCAACTTCTTAACAAAACGTAGGGTTTGCTTTTCAAGCGAGTACACGATTCCCACGCCCTGTTTATCTATTAAGACAATTTTGTCTGACGCGGCTCCGATCACAGCAGCCGAAATTGCACCGTTGGGGATCTCTAAGTCTGAAACAGGCGCGTCATCATGGGCCGACCATATCTTAAGCCGTCCGTCGTTCATTCCGGCGGTCAAAAGTTTTTCGCCGCAAACAGTTACGGCATACAGGTCGCCCTCGTGTGTGTTCAAAATTCTCACATCGTTATTTTCTAAATTTAACAGCGCCAGATTTCCTCCCTCACAGGGGCAGGCCAGAGAATTTGCGCTCGGCCAATATACCATTTGAACCAGAGCGCCTATGGCAGGGGATGGAAGAACTTCAACCCTCATCATTTGATGTTTTTCGGGTGGATCCCAGAAAACAATATTCCCTGAAGATACAAGCCCTGCCAGCCGTCCCGTGGGCAGGAGCAATAAACTACAAGTGATTTCTCCACAAAGGGTTTCAAAAGATCTCACAATCTTGGCCTGTTTTGTATCCCACAGGAGGCATCTCCCTTCCGTGTCGCTGGCCGCCAGGAGTGATTCCGTAACCCAGCAGATCGATAATATTGGCGCTCCCTGGCCCAGAGTCAGGGCTTCTATCGGTTCTTCCGGTGGGATGCAGTTATTGCCGGAAGTCACGTAAATGCTTCCCTTTCTGGTTCCAAAGGCTACAGTATTTCGGCGCGGTTCGATGCCTATTGCGTAGACGCTGTTAGAAGGAGGTAGTTCCATGGGATTCGGATCCCTTCCCGGATCAAGGCTGATGGTCTCGAACCGTGGATCGTCACCTCCGGCCCCTAAGAAAACAATGTCTGTTCGGAGTTCCCAATTCATAATAATGCCCTTTCAGATAAGTTATTTAAGCGCCCTTCCGCCTATCGGTCCCAAACTCATCAGGTCGCTTATCTGATTCGAAAATGATGGTCCGGAAGCAGGTCTTGCTTGGAATCCGGCATTCGTCAGGTTATCGGCTGTCCTGCCTTCCATACTTGCCGAAACCTGCGGCGGCGGACGGAATTTCTTACGTGGTTCTCCGCCTGGAAAACGCTTTTTGCGGGCAAGATTGAGTACCTTCTCGGCCCATGAAAATACATCGTTGAGTGCCTTCTTTTTTTCCAAAGCCTTCTTGTAGAGAAACTCTTGGGAGAGTTCTGCAAAGGAGTACTGTTTCTTCGCTTTGGAAAGATGAAGGGAGTTCGCATCCATCCGAATCTGATCCAGATTTTGACGGTGTCCGTTTATCACTTTTTCAACAACGCTCTGATGTTCCCGCAATTTCTTTAATTTTTGAGTGACCTTCTTGATAAGTTCATCGTTTTCAGCGTACAGATCCTCTGCCCAACCGCACTCGGATTGACCTTTTCCATCTACCCGAGGTAATTCACCGGTTTTTTTTGATAAGGCTTTCAAAAGACCCACCATGGTTTCTATTTCGGAATCAGTTGATTTCAAGCCAAGATCGATATTTTGCATGTTACACCCTCCTTCCACCCGGTTCTATCCGGGCTTTGAGTTTGTCTTGAACGGCGTCGCTTTTTTCCCTTGCAACACGAGCCCGGTCGATTTGCTCAGCCAAAAAGTCAATATCCCTCAAAACCGATTCCTTGGCTTTCAACAGCTCGTTTACGGTTTCTTCGGTTTCTGTTCGAGTGCTGGAATCTGACAATTTCCCAAGATCGGATTCTGACGATCCCCGGCGATCCTGAAGTCCACCTTCAAATTCCTGGTTGTCGTTCTGAATTTGGTCCAGTTGGCTTTCTTCCCTGTCGAAAACCTCAATTGTTACGGATTCTGCGTCTTCGATGGCTCTTTCCACCTGGTCGGAGCCGTCCTCGGTGCCCCCGAAATCCAGCTTTTCAAGTGTCTGTCGCACCGTTTCAACGTCAGAAGCTACCTTGTCGAGATTGTCCTCTTTTTCCCGCATATCTTTCCCGTTAAGGTCAACTTTTTCGATTACTTCACACCTCTTGGGGAGGTCCCCTTTCTTTCTCATGTTTCTACCCCCTAAAATTTTGAACGATTAAGTTTTTGCAAAAATGAGTCGATCATATTCAGGGCCATTGTTACGTCCGGTTCAATGATTGACTCGAAACGATTGACTAAGTTGCCTTTCATCTCCTGGAGCAGGGGATCCTGTACCTCAAATCCATTATGAGGAGAGAGGTATTTGTGATATGAAGTCCGCAAAAACGATTTGTACGAATTTGTTATGCGTTTCTTCATATGCCAAACCTCTTCTTTCAGTTCCGACAGCACTCTCGAAGTCTCCCTTGATTCCGGTTTCGCCAAGATCTGAACGTGAAGGGCCATAAGCTCCGTAAGCTTTTTAAAATTTTGAAGCCTCGTGTCGTCGAATTGGTTCATATGTTCATTGAGGTGGAACATCTCATTTTCAACCCTCTCAAGCGCCGCCGTCTGGCACCAAGGGTCTTCTTGAAGGTAAGGGAGGATGTTTTCATTATCGATCGGAATATCGAAATCGAATTGTTCATGGAGATTTAGGGTCCTGATTTTGCGAGGTCCATGGTAACCTTCTGTCAGAAAAAAGGCTTCACCGGGCCTCAAACGAGCCATTTCCTGCTTCTCATCCTGATTCATTATCATAGAGGTTCCGAGTTCTTCCCGATCATGCTCGTCTACCTGTCGGAACGCAATTTTGGTTCCCGTGCTTTTTATCACTTCGGCCGCGACGGTGGATGTATGTTGATCGATGATTATAACCGCGATACCCATGGCCCTTGATTCAGCCAGCATGCGAACAATCAACTCAGAGGCAAAGGCTTTTGGATCGGCAATATCCGCGGATGCCGCAGCTTGCCCTGTCCTACCAACAATATTGTGCGCTTCTTCAATTATTATGGCATAACGGACTCCATGGCCATTATTCGGGCTTATTTTGAGCCGTTCAAGGAGGTTGGTAAGAAGGAATAAGGTTAGCAGGCAGCCTTGCTCTCTTGGAAGGCAATCGAGCTCGATCAGGGTCGGGCTGTTGAGTAGATGATTAGGGTCCGGGACACTGTGCGCGCACTGAAATACCTTTCCTATGGAACCGCGCGTAAGGCTTGCAATTCTTACCTCCAGCGCTGTCCTAATATCGGAAACTGTTTCTTGAGAATAACCTTTCTCTTCAAGCACTTGATCCACTGTTGATACAAGGTCCGCAATGGTGGGAGGCCTGTCTGCCTCCGGATAATTTTCGTATACACGTTCTAAAGATTCCCTTAACAGGGCAGGTAATGGACCCGAAACAGGCATGGACGCGACAAAACAATCGTTAAGTCTGTCACAGTGTTCATCCACTGATATGCCTGGGGGTAGCTCTAAGGCGTTAAAGCGAAAGGGCGAAATTTTCTCATTACCCGGTGTGTAGATTTCAAGCTTTTTTGCAAGCTCGCGAGCATTATTGTCGGAACAATCCTTTAACGCCTTCAAGATTCTGTACTCTGTCTTGACTGGTTCAATAATAAGAAAAGGGATTTTGTTTTGATGAAGCTGAAGGCAAAGATTCATCCCGGTGTTCGTCTTTGCTGAACCAGGCACCCCACATGCAAATATGTGTTTCGGAAGGGTGGAGATAGGGATGACCCTTCGTACACCTGGGTTATAATAATCAAACCCGAGAACGATAACGTCTTTTTCGTTTTCACTGGGAGGGTCTGTATTTTTTCTAATGCAAACGGGTGATTTGCTCGATGCCACCGGCAACCGCAAGGCGCCTTTGAGTTCTTCCACGGTCGCAAGACGGCAAAGCCTGGCAAAACTCTGATAGAGAGCTGATTCCTTTCCGTGAACAGATGGATCAGTGTGGGGCAATGAGGGTTTGCAGAGATTTTTGATCTTATCTAAATGGGTTTCAAATGATTGCGTCCCCTCCGCCTTTGACACCAATTTATAACTTCCATTTTCGAAAGCAGAATCCGCCACAAGCGATCCAATCAACTGGGCTACAGGAAGGGATTCAGCAAGGACACCGATGTGAAACAGCAGCTGGGGTTTTAGAAGCGTTTCATGAAACCGTTGCTGCGAACGCAGAATAGTATCCGACAGAGGATCTCGGTAACACATCGGCTTAATGCTTTGAGCATCCGGAGATTGCCAAGATCCGTCGCTGAAAAAGTCTTTTATTTCATGTTCGGTATTTTCATCGCGATCCCACGGTCTGTTGATCGACTGTAGTCGCGCCAGATATTTTGTATGATGAAGAATTTCAGTAGAAACATCGACCGGTTCAATGTGAATGTCTATGAAGACAGTTTCGTTAATGCCGCCAAGGACCATATCAAAGTCCATGTAATTGTTCCGATCCCTTGAATCGAAGCATTGAATTGTGTAGTAATATGGAGGAATTCTTGCGTTGAATTCTGGTCCATATAGTGGCATTATCTGATTTTCAAGCCTGACGATTTCGTAACCCGCTTTAAATCTTTTCCAGGGCGCTTTCAATGTTTCGATTCTTTCAAAATTGTAAAATCTGCTTAATGGCCCTTTCTCGAACAGAAGATTTAGACCGTCTCCAACGTCGGTTTCTTTACCGATGCAGACAACAAAAATTTTCAACAGCGACTGCTTATCGTTGTTTGCGGGTTTGGGAGTATAAAGAAGATTGATGGCAAAAGACGCGGTGCCTGGAGACAAGCTTGCCAAGTATCTTAGAAGATGTTCGAAATTTTTTCCGACAGCCCCCAAAACATCTCCGTTAGCCAATGACTGGTATGTGGAAAATTGAGCATCAGGAATTTCAGAAACCTGATATACGCAGACGTTTTTTGGCATTTCTTTGTCCCCCTTTCTATTCTTGGTAAATTTAAAATCTGAAAATTAGACGCCAGCGCACTACGCAAGATGACCTTCAAAATCACCGCATACTGGGCAGTCCGGGTGTTGTTTGGCATCGATCCCGTACCAACGAAGAATCGTCATCCCTCCAACATTAAATTCCAATGGTTCTAGGTTTTCGTATTGGGTACCCTCCATTCGACGATTCAACCAAAGATACCATGGCGCTACCAAATCATCGTCTAGTGACCGGAGGGTCGTTACTGTTCCTTTAAGCAGCTCCTGGATGGCAAGTTTTGTAACCATATTAGAAATAGGGCTAATGTCATTAGCCAGACCAGGCTCAACAGCAACCGGGCGATCTGAATAGGCGAAGCGTCGTGCTTGTTCCGGGCTTGATATCTCTTGGTCGTCGGCCTGTTCTGGTAAAAGCATACAAAAGCATTGATAACATGGAGATTTCTGAGGATATACGCGAAAGACCTGTCCTCCATGAGCCCGTCGAAATAGACCTGCATAAATGCATGTTTTCCCAGCTGCAACGCATTCCCTGTTAATTATCAATCTCGACATACGGTTGTCCGTGGTGCAAATGACAATGTCGGCTTGATTGATGATTTGCCGAACCTCTTCAATGTTTTCCCAGCAGATTTTTTTCTCAGAAGTCGTTATCTTTGAGTAGGGATTAATTTCTCTGACTATTTGGGCCATAGCTCTTGTCTTAAACCTGCCGACATGTGGCAGACCAGCACTGTGCCTGGATATATTGCGAACTTCGAGCCGGTCATAATCCATGATACTGAAATCGTCAATTCCGGCTTTGGCCAAGGCTGAACAAATTTCCGACCCGACCGATCCAACCCCAAACAAGGCTACGTTCTTGCCGGAAATCGCCTTTGTTTCGATCAGGCCTTTATTTCGAGAAAAGATTTCGTCTTCAATCGGTACGACTTCTACCGGAGTCTCGATCCACTTTTTGTTTTCCAGTACGTAGCCTCTGACTTCAGTCGATTTGCCAGGGAGCGATTTTCGATTTTCTCTATGCCACACAAATATTCTGACTCGATCATCGGCATTGCCAATATCTGATTCGCTTTCCTGGCTTTCTTCTTTCAAAAATCTGACCTTTCCGTGAATATTGCACTGAGACTTGTCCACCCCAATCATGCTGTAGACATCACCTTCGTCCCAGCACTTGAAATGAACGGGTTTGATTTCATCCGGATCGGTCAAATTATTGATGACTTCTTCAGGTATTACGATATGCCCGGAAGAATCGACACCTTTGGCAGCGAAACGGAAATCCTCTGCGGTTAAATTTATCGTTCTGTCATCATTTTCTTTATGATAAGAAGGGGTTGTTTTTATACTCTTGGTGTCGCGGTCATATGTCAGTTTCTCACCAGAGTCGTTGCCTTTTGCCATATTCTCAAGTATTTGCTGGATGTTTTGTTCTTCAGTTCTCATTTTTTCCCCCTTTATGGTCATGAAAGATTGAATGATCATTTAGCCAATGCCTAATTGAAGCGAAGGTTCCTCAATTTATTTTCCAATTTTGAAAACAAATGGCTTTTTTTCAGGTTCAAAGCTTAAAAAATCTAAGTACTTAGGCCGTGGATTACGGAATAAGCTGTCTGGGAGTTTGATTTTTGATAAGTCTATTCTCGGCGTATCCTTGAATAGCCTTATGAAATCTCCCGTGTTTTCCTCTTGACATTTTTCCCAGTTCTCAATGATTTGGGCGATTGTTAACCCTGTATTTAAATGTGTATCAAAAGCCTCGCACCAGATAATACCTTTGAAAGCAATGGCAGTACATGTCTTGGCTGCATGCCATGTCTCTGAATTGTAATGACAAATCTGAACATAGCCTTCAGGGCTGTTGCTATTGGTGTGATACCGATGAGAAGTACCTTCCGAGTTTAGGGAAATCCTGTTCTTGCCGTGCATCCAAAGTGTTTTAGGCGACGAAACATACATTCGCGGCATTTTATCCGGATAATTTTCCTCAAGCATAATTTTTAATTCGTAGCGGTTTCCTCTAGCAGATGTTTTGTGAATACCTTGAAAAAATCTTTCGTTAGCTGTTCGGATATACTTGAATTGACGCAATTCCTTTGAGAAGATCGTCTTCTCAATTTGAACCCTGTTTTTGAAATTATTCGTTTGCATTTTTTGCCCTCTCTTTCCTGAATTGTTTTGTGGATCGTTACTGGGAATGCCTGCCCATTTCCTTACAATTGGGATGCGACCCTGATGTGAAAAATTCCCCAAAACTTCTTGTGAAACGATGTCCCAAATTATTGTTTTGGGCTGCACGAAGCACCCTTTTGTAAATCGTCGGTATTTTTGTATAAGGTCCATGAATGGCCTTCATTGTCACATCTAGGGTGGTCTCATTGTTGCGTAAGTAAACGCCGATTATCTCATCGTTCGAAAGGGTACTGGCAATAAGCATTGTGATTGTTTCTGACATCGGCAAACTCAGAATATAGTAAGCCCCTTCAAAATTTACTTTAGCACCATCGATTACAAATTTTGGCAGCTTGACAAGTTGTTTGCCGATTCTCTCTGAAATGTTGTGATTGGAGCATGTTGAATCTACATCGTATGGGAAAGCATCGTGCCTAATTTGAGATATCGGAAACGAGTATTCAGTTGCCAGTTCCGGGTTGATGGAAATTTGTTTGAGAGCTTGGCGTATTGGACTTACCCCAGGAATCACTCTTAATCCGCAACGAATTGGCGGGTTTTCCCCCGCATCCAAATACGAAAAAGCATTGACCATAACATGTCCAATATGAGGATTGGGGGTTGTATGAGTGAAATGGCTTTCTGTTTTTTGGACAGGATCAGTGCAAAATTGAACCTTTTCCCGGAATCCGTTGTTGCTCTTAGCGGAATTTGAATGTGCCGTCTCTTTTGGGTCAAAATTTATAATCAGTTGGCAAAATTCTTTAATTCCATTTCTAGAGGCAATGGCATGAGTAGACTGGATGTCACGACCACTGGGGCTATTCAGGTCGATTTTATGGCTATGCTGCGTGCCAACGATCTCGATTGAAAAGTTGCTCCACAGAAATGCACACAACCTGCTTGTGTATTTGTGATCGTCGTGGAAAAATAATCGTCCCATTTTGGCGTTGGGTCCTGGAGGCGTCATTAACATTATAATGATACCGCTGTTATGTGAATGTAACCCAAACAATGATCCACCGATTTCAGTATCTTTGGCGCTGTCTGCTAATCCCGCAATGTTTTCGAGCTCTGATTGAAAGATAGAAATTGAAGGCCTTTTTCGTGGAACTTTTCTGTTGTGCATGATATTCTCCCCCTCTTCTAGAATGTTCTGTTGGTAATTGTATGCTTTGGTTTATGAAATTCTGAATAAGCTCAATCTGAACTTTTAAACAAGGACAGCACAAATTTTGGTATCATTAAAGGCATCGGTTTGATCCGATTTCATTTTATGCGCCAGTTCAATGAACAATTATCAAAAACCAAAATAACTCTGTTGTATGTTGTCTTAAACATAACAAAATTCCAGAAAGTGTCAAGAAGGAAAGCTCTCTATGTATATGATTCTATTGCCAATTCCGGACATTAAGGGGCAAATGTGGGTAAAGCGTAACAATCTCGGATAAAAGCGGATAAAAGCGGATAAAAGCGGATAGTAATTTGGGAGGGCCAAGAGATTTACGTATTTTTATATGGGAGGAGGAGTGCATTTTGAAGAAATTCAGAGAGGATATTTTGGAGCCGTTTGCGGATGCTGCAAACATAAAACTTGTCGACTATTACGCGAAAAAGGGGCTGCGCCCTTTAGCTCCCGCAGCATCTTATGAATATGATAGTGTAGATAATATTATTTTTGAAATTGCTAAAAAGTTTAGAAAGAAAAAGAGTGTTTTTTATACATTCTCGCATTTGTATCAGTGCTATAACGAAAAAGAGACTCAAGAATTCCTAGCACGAATTACCCCGAGCGGCGAGATAAAGATCCCAGAGAGAAATTCAGTGTTGCGTTACAAGAGGCAGGCGGTGAAACTAATTCATGACGAAGTGGAAAAGGATCCAAAGAAACTAAAAAGGCAAGAGATCATTGAGGCATTGAAGAGGGAATATGGGCGAGCATGCAAAGATAAGAAACATTCCTGACCTTTTATTATGGGCAGCCTATGAAGATATAGATGAAGGTCTATTCAAAGAAGCCAGTCAAACGATCCTTTCGATTGTTAGGGCATTTAAGTATGAATCGAAGTTAGAATCTTCTCTTTCAATATGCCTGAATGGTTTATCATATGACGATTATATAGTATTTGTTAAGGAGTTAGTTAAGGAAATTGAATTGATCCAAAAGATTGTTGATCATTTTGACAGACCTGAACAATGCAAACGAGTTAGCCGTTTTACCGTATTTGTGTTAAGTAGTTTAAGGGGCATGGCAGAATCTTTACTTCGATTGAAAAAAGGGAAGGATGCAATTACTGTCCTTAAAGAGGCTCGGAACTTGAAACCAAATGATAGTGATATTCTAGCTCTTTTGGGACGTGCCTATTTTGAATATCTAAATTTGGGGAAATCAAAAACAATTTCTCAAACGGATAAAGTCATTAAGGGTCGGGTTAGGGCAATTGAAAGAGAATCAAGCTCAACAGGAGCTGACATTTCTGCAGAAGTAAAAGAGGAATCTGTGGATGAATTCGCAAGCAGGAAATTAGAAGAGGCTGAAGAACTCAGAGCGCAAGGAAAACCTTCTGAGGCAATTGAATGTTTAGACGCGGTTTTGATTGTGAAGCCTGATGATGAAGAAGTGTTAATAGAGGTTGGAACTTTATATTTATTTCTAGAGGCATTCGATAAGGCTTTGAATATTTTTGAGGAATTATATGAAATTTCACCTGAAGATAGCCTTATCTTGAATTTTTTAGGAGATTCATATAAGCATCTTGAACAATATGAAAAAGCTGAAAACATATTAAAAAGAGCCTATGAAATAAATCCAACTGAAAGTGTTATTTTATACAACTTGGGTGATGTATATTTTGAACTCAAACAGTATAAAGAGGCGAGATATTTTCTTGAGAAATCAAATGATTTATCACCAGATGAACCTTTGACGTTACTTTCTTTATCCGGTGTATATATCAAACTTAAATTAGTTAAGGAAGCAATAGAAACTTTAAAGCATGCAAACAAATTAAATCCTGACAATTCTTCGACAATTTATGCATTGGGAACAATGTATTTATTCAATAGCCAATATGAAGAGTCAATAATGATGCTTGAAAAGTTAAGTAAATTTAATAAACCTGACAATCCAAAGATTTTGATGAAATTAGGCATATGTTATATTAATATAAAGCAATATCAAGAAGCGAAATATGCTTTAGAAAAGGCCCATGCCTTAGAGCCTGATAATTTGATAGTTTTAATCTATTTAGGTTTTTTATGCCTTATGATGGGACAATATCAAGAGGCGAAAAGTAATTTAGAAGAAGCTAAAGAATTGAAGTCAGATGAACCAAGTATTTTAGTTAATCTTGGAAAAGCATATTATAATCTTGGGGATATTCCTAAGTCAAAAAAGTCTATGGAAAGTGCTTATGAATTCGATAAGAATAATCCTGAGATTAAGCGTAATCTTGAAATTGTTCTTGGAGAGCATGAAGGAGAATTGTCATGTTTGTATCCAAGTATAGATTCCCATTGGCTAAAATTGAGCAATGATTTTAGTTTAAACTAAAATAAATTACTGATTGTATTCTAGTTTTATGATATTTTTTGCTTGACAAATAGAATTTGTTTCATTAGCGTCAAGCTGAAGACTAAGGCTTCTGGAATTTATAGAAGGAGGGTCTTGTCATGCGAAAAATTGTAATTTTATCTGTTGTTTTTGGTTTTTTAATTTCTATAGTTTTTGTTTCTTACGCAGGGATTCGTGTCAAGCCTCATGATGAGGATATCCTTAATCCGAATTTGACTTACATTATATCTGAGACTGTTGTTGAGGATGGTCGGTTAGTTTCTGACAAGACTTTAGAACGAAGGTTGATAGGTGTTAAAGAGGTTTCTCATCCTACCCCTTCCAAAGTAGGAAAGGTTCTTCATAAGTGGGGTGTGGGGCTTTTGGATATGTTTGTTTGCAATATGTATGTTGATTAATTTTTTTTGATTTATTCTTTTATTTTTATATCCAGCTAGTTAAGGTATTTGTTCTCGGATGGTAATCAATCATTCTTTGGACATTGGAATTTTTCATTTTGTTATTCCATTCTTTTTGGCTAATGAGTGTTTCCTCATAGTCCTCTTGGGTATTCCAGTCAATCAGATTATCAGCAGGACAGACCAACCAAGGCACATAGATATAGGTGTTGACAGTTGATGCGCTGATTTCAAAATGCTTTGCAAGTGTTTTTGTATTCCATCTCTATCGGCAGGGTTCCACATCTTAGTGAACTCCATACCTTTTTCAGTGCATGGAGTAAAGAGGTGGTGCATAGGTTTTGCGATTTTAGATCACCTTTATTTTGGATTGTTCAGCTTGAATTTGTTCTTCAAAGTTTTTGAGATATTTCTTATCGTTCTTAAGACAAGTTGGTCCGTTTGGTTTATTCTCTATTCTGCACTTTAGACTTCTGATTTCATTTTCAAGGTATTTGATTTTGAAGTTATTTGATTTTCGGGGATCGTAAGGTTCCCAATGTTCGATGACTGACCAGACTTGATTGTCAATTGTATTCCTGTCTGAGAAATATCCATGAGAATCTGCTACATCAATAAGTTTTTCAACACATCCTGTATAGATATTTACATACAAGGAATTTTCATCAGTAGGCCAGTCAAGCTGTTCAAGGAGTCGTCTGCCTCTTCTTCTGCATTCATCGAGATAATAGAAACGCCAGGTCTCTCCATCTCCCCATTCAGGAAGAGGGTGTCCTGTTTTTCTGAGTGCATCTTTTAGCATTTTTGCTGAGAATCTACCTAAGAGATTCATGACTTTTTCATCTTCGCTTTTTAGAGCGTTTTCCTTTTCAATATTTTCAGGTTCAAAGTCAAAGAGGGTTGAGTTTTGCATATGTATCACATCTATTTTTTTGAAAAGCATACTTGCTCTCACTATTAGAGCAAGTTGCTAGCACGGACTTTTATGTTTAATGAATTGTTTCAGATAGTATGGGAATTTTGCCCTGTGATAGAAAGGTTTAGGGATTCTTTCTTCTCTGATTGCTTGTAATGCCCATTCAGTGACTTCCTTTTCATCATCTTCATAGACATATCGTCTTAGTCTTTGTTTGGGTCTCGTTTTGGCCATATTAATTTCTCCGATAATTCTCTATTATTTGAGAACAAGTTTGAGTTTTCTTACGATTTCTTCCTTGTTCTTTTGACATAGTTCTTTTTCTATCGTTCACCATTTTATCGCCTCTAAGATAGGCAGGCAACCATATTGTGTCCTGTAGAGTTCACAATGTTTCTTTGGTTTATTCCGTTGTGGGGCATAGGGATCACCGCTGGTTTATTTTTTTGGTTGGGTTAGGTGAGGGGGTGTCGGGGGAGAGGGAAGGGGATTCGTTGATAATTTTATATTCTTGATATAAATCCTCTTCTTACTTCTGATATATCTCCTGATCTCTTTAATTTGTTTATTGATTCATCAAACTTTTCTTCAACAATATTTTTATTAGCAGCTTCATTTTGAATTTTTTCAATAGGAATATGTTTTCCAAACTCTTCTTCAAGGTTTGAAATTATTGTTCTGATTGTTGAAAATCTATT
>Ga0207996_1000740_pt1 | contig 26853 bp, 24 predicted proteins | sample AntAceMetag02UKG_FD_184773 | JGI IMG/M metagenome (GOLD analysis project Ga0207996, IMG submission 184773) | Saline lake microbial communities from Ace Lake, Antarctica - Antarctic Ace Lake Metagenome 02UKG (SPAdes) (version 2) | ecosystem: Environmental > Aquatic > Non-marine Saline and...
ATGCAGCCGAGTTTCTGGCTGAATTCGAGATCACTGCGTCGGCCATGGACCGGGTAATTTTAAAATCCTACGATATCCTGGGACTGATCTCGTTTTTTACCGTGGGGGAGGATGAGGTCCGTGCCTGGACCATACAGCGCGACACCCAGGCCCTTGACGCGGCCGAGGTAATTCATTCGGATATTAAAAAAGGGTTTATCCGGGCCGAAGTGCTCTATTATGACGACCTGATGGAGGCAAAGACCTACAAGGAGGCCCGCAGCCGCGGGACGGTGCGGCTGGAAGGAAAAACCTACCCGGTAAAGGATGGCGATATCATTAATTTTCGTTTTAATGTCTGATCAAAAAGACAGAGCGAAGTGATGCCACAAATATTCAATTTGGTCCCGGTTTGTCCGGGTTGATATAGCAGTGGCGGCATTTTAGATTGCAGGACGTGAGGATATGGAAAAAATATTGGTGGCGTTTCTGGAAAAGGCAACGGTTTTATTTATTTTCATTTAGTTTTTTTGCCAGCAGAGCTGCTTTTTTTTTGGCTTTGACCAGTTCTTCGTTGGTAATGCGCAGCCGGATGGAGATGTATTCGGAAAACATTCGGTAGAGCAGCAGAAGGAAATTGGCCCGTTCATCCTCCGATGCCAGCCGGCCGGTGGCCGAAGTGTCCACGGCCAGGCAGGTGGTCCTGCCTTTCGCAAATACGGATGCGGACCGGTGCAGGCCGTCTAAGATCCGCATCTCCCCGAAAAATTCACCTACCTTGTCTAGAACTACGATGGACATGCCGTCCTTTTTAATCCGCACCTTGCCGGAGAGTAAAAAATAGAGCCATGGATCTGCGGCACCTTCCTTGATAATACGTTCGCTGTCTTCATACTCTCTTATTTTGCTGAGTTGGAGCAACTGGCGCAGGCTCTTGGTCTCAAAGCTCTTTAAAGGGGCAAGATCCATCAGTTTCTGGATATTCTGCAGGTTGTCTTTTAGAAATTTAGATTCGATCATTATTGCCTCTTCGTAAGAAATGAAAATATAGTATACGCATAATTTTAAAATGGATGCAAATATTATTTGGCATGGCCATGGGGGCGGAAGGTAGAAGGCCGAAGGTGATCAGGTATCCATACAGTTTTTGGACAGCGATTTATCAAACTCGACCGGATATGATCCGTCAAAACAGGCCCGGCAGAAGTTGTTTTCAGGATTTTCGATTCCGGTGGATGCCAGCAGCCCTTCGAGGCTGAGGTAGTGCAGGGAATCGAGCCCCAGAAAATCCGTCATCTCTTTAATGGACTTGTTGGCGGCAATCAGTTCTCCCCGGGTGGAAAAATCGATCCCGTAGTGGCAGGGGAAGCGGTGGGCCGGACCGCTGACGCGCATGTGGACCCGCTTTACGCCCAGATCGCGAAGGGTTTTGACCCTGCTTTTGGCAGTTGTGCCGCGGATGATGGAATCCTCGATAATAATTATGTCCTTTCCCTTTAAAAGCTCTTTGACTGGGTTCAGTTTCACCCGTACGCTGAAATCGCGCATACTCTGGGTGGGCTGAATAAAGGTCCGGCCCACATAATGGTTGCGGATCATCCCCATTTCATAGGGAATTCCCGATTCCTGGGAATATCCGACGGCGGCATAGGAGCCCGAATCCGGAAAGGGCATGACCAGATCGGCATCCACCGGGGCCTCCTGGGCCAGGCGACGGCCGTGGGCTTTGCGCGCCAGATACACGTTTTGTCCGAAAAAGGTGCTGTCGGGTCTGGCAAAATAGATAAATTCAAATATACAGAAGCTGCGAGTGGGTGCAGCCGGTGTTTTCAGACTCTTGACGCCGTCCTTGCTGATAATGACGATTTCGCCCGGGTCGAGTTCGCGCACGAATTTGGCCTGAACCAGGTCCAGGGCGCAGGTCTCGGAAGCCAGCACATAGGTATCGTGGAGTTTTCCCAGGCAAAGGGGCCTGAATCCGCAGGGGTCCTTGATTCCGATGACCTCCCCCTGGCTGGTGAGCAGGATCAAAGAAAAAGCGCCCTTGAGACGGGCCACCGTGGCCAAAAGAGATCGTTCAAACCCGTAATGCAGATTTTTTACCAGAAGATGCAGGATAACTTCACTGTCCATGGTTGTTTGAAAGATCGAGCCGGCTTCCTCCAGTTCATCTTTCAAACTGTGGGCATTGACCAGGTTACCGTTATGGGCCACGGCATAGGAGCGGTGCTTATGGTGTACCACAAACGGCTGGGCATTGGTCAGGATGGAGCTTCCGGTGGTGGAATAGCGGACATGCCCCACGGCGCTTCCGCCGCCAAGTTGATCCAGATGGGGCATGTCATACACATCACTCACCAGCCCCATGCCTTTGTGGGCGAGTACTTCCTGGTCCCGGGCAACTGCAATCCCCGTACTTTCCTGGCCCCGGTGCTGCAGGGCATATAATCCGAAATAGGTGAGGTGGGCCGCTTCCGGATGCTCGAAAATACCGAACAGACCGCACTCGTCACGGGGTCTGGGATCCGTATCCATCGGTTGAAAATTAATATCGGATGTATTTGCCATCTGTTTTATGCTCCTTTATATAAAAATGAAGGCATGGACAGTTTCAAAAACCGTGTTTGTGAATGTGTACGTTCACACCGTATCCATTTTCATATTTTGTTGTGCCCGACAGGGCATGGCCGTTATATGAAAGTAGTTGTTTGTGAGATATGCGTTTTGAACCCCTCACCCTCAAAATGCATTGTAATCCTGAAGGGCCTTGACCGACAACCGGTTTTCCATCAGGGCCGCGACGCCATGGCTCATGGCCATGGCCCCGGCAATGGTGGTGGCATAGGGTACGCCGTATTTCAGGGCGGCCCGCCGGATCCTGTATCCGTCCTGTTTGATCTTGTCGCCGGCCCCGGTATTGATGATAAGCTGGATCTCTTTGTTTTTGACGGCATCCACTACATGGGGGCGGCCTTCGGAAACTTTGTTGACGGTTACCGCCTTGATGCCCCGGGCATTTATAAATGCGGCGGTTCCGCTTGTGGCCATAATATTGATTCCGATTCTGTGAAAGCGCGCGGCAATCGGCAAAATGGCCTGTTTGTCCCGGTCCTGAACACTGATAAACAGGGTTCCTTTTGTGGGCAGGTTCTGGCCGGCGCCCAATTGAGCCTTGGCATAGGCAGGGCCAAATTCCTCATCGATGCCCATGACTTCGCCTGTGGATTTCATTTCAGGCCCTAAGAGAGTGTCCACATTGGGAAACCGGTCAAAGGGCAGAACCGCTTCTTTTACGGAGATATGTTTCGGGACGACCTCGCATGTGAAACCCAGATCTGCCAGACTTCGCCCCAGCATCACCTTGGTGGCCAGTTTGGCCAGGGGAACGCCGGTGGCCTTGCTCACAAAGGGGATTGTCCGTGAGGCCCGGGGATTGACTTCAATCACGTAAAGCTGATCATCCTTGATGGCATACTGGACATTCATCAGACCCACAACTTTCAGTTCAAGGGCCATGGCCCGGGTGGCAGCTTTGATCCGGTCCAGCATGCCCGCTGAAATGCTGTAGGGCGGCAGGACACAGGCGGAATCCCCGGAATGCACGCCTGCGGCCTCGATATGTTCCATGATACCGCCGATGATGGTTCGGGTGCCGTCCGAGATGGCGTCCACGTCCATTTCAATAGCGTTTTCCAGGAATTTGTCAATTAAGACAGGATGTTCCGGAGACGCATCAATGGCCAGATCTGTAAAGTTTTTCAAGTCCTTGGGATCATAAACAATTTTCATGCCCCGGCCCCCCAGCACATAAGAAGGGCGCACGATGACCGGATAGCCGATGGTTTCAGCCACGGCAGCAGCTTCGCAGGTATTCATGGCCGTGCCGTTGGCCGGCTGGACCAGCCCCAGTTTTTTGAGCATGGCCTGAAACAGTTCCCTGTCCTCGGCCTGGTCGATACTTTCGGGCTGGGTGCCCAGGATTTTTACGCCGGCCCGGGCCAGGGGGACCGCAAGATTCAGCGGTGTCTGGCCCCCGAACTGCACGATGACACCCTCGGGTTTTTCCATTTCGATAATATGCAGTACGTCTTCGCGGGTCAACGGTTCAAAATAGAGCTTGTCCGATGTATCATAATCCGTGCTCACGGTTTCGGGGTTGCTGTTGACCATAATGCTTTCCACGCCCTCTTCTTTAAGGGCAAAGGAAGCGTGGACACAGCAGTAGTCAAACTCGATGCCCTGGCCGATGCGGTTGGGGCCGCCGCCTAAAATCATGACCTTTTTGCGATCCGATACCCGGGCCTCGTTTTCCTCCTCATAGGCGGAATAGTAGTACGGTGTGGCGGCCTGGAACTCGGCAGCGCAGGTGTCCACCAGCTTGAATACAGGCCGGATGGAAAAATCCCGGCGCAACTTGTGGACCTGCTCTTCACTCGATCCGGTCAGATGGGCGAGCTGCAGGTCTGAAAATCCCATGGCTTTGGCGGAAGAAAGTAACTTTTTGTCTTTTTTAAATGCATCCAGGCCTTCTTGTTCCGTCTTTTCGGCAATTTTTTGCTCGGTATTCACGATCTGCCTGATCTGATAAAGAAACCAGGGATCTATTCCGGTAAGATCGTAGATGGTTCGGATGGGCATTCCCTGTATCAGGGCCTGGCGAAGATAGAATATTCGCAGGGAGTTGGGGGTGGAAAGGTTTTGTTCTATCCGGGAAAGGTCTGCAACGTCCCGGCCGTCGGCGCCCAGGCCGCCGCGGCCGATCTCAAGGCTGCGCAGCCCTTTCTGGAGGGCTTCGGCAAATGTCCGGCCGATGGCCATGGTTTCGCCCACGGATTTCATGGCGGTGGTCAGGTAGTCCCTGGTTTCCGGAAATTTTTCAAAGGTCCAGCGCGGTATTTTGACCACACAGTAATCCAGGGTGGGCTCAAACGAGGCCATGGTTTTGCCGGTAATGTCGTTGGGGATTTCATCCAGGGTATACCCCACCGCCAGCTTGGCGGCAATTTTGGCAATGGGATAGCCGGTGGCCTTGGATGCCAGGGCCGAGCTCCGGGAGACCCGGGGATTCATTTCCACCACGATCATCTCGCCGTTTTCAGGATTGACGGCAAACTGGACATTGGAGCCGCCGGTGTCCACACCTATTTCCCGGATGATGGCAATGGCGGCATTGCGCATCACCTGGTATTCCTTGTCGCTGAGAGTCTGGGCCGGGGCCACCGTGATGCTGTCTCCTGTATGGATACCCATGGGGTCCATGTTTTCGATGGAGCAGATGATTACCACATTGTCATTATGGTCACGCATCACTTCGAGCTCGTATTCCTTCCAGCCCAGGACTGATTCTTCGAGCATCACCTGGGTGATCAGGCTGGCATCCAGCCCGGCCTTGGCCAGCAGTTCCAGATCGTCGGAATTATAGGCCACTCCGCCGCCGGTGCCGCCCAGGGTAAAGCTTGGGCGTACGATAATGGGAAAACCGATATCCCGGGCAATGGCACGGGCCTGGTCCATGTCGGTGGCAATGCCGCTTTCGGGTATCCGCAGTCCGATTTTATTCATGGCCTGCCGGAACAGGTCCCGGTCCTCGGCCTTGTTGATGGCATGGGTATCCGCACCGATCATTTCCACATTGAATCGTTCCAGAACGCCCATCTTTGCCACTTCAATAGCCGTGTTCAGCCCGGTCTGCCCCCCCAGGGTGGGCAGCAGGGCGTCGGGGCGCTCTTTTTCAATGATTTTGGCCACGGTTTCCGGGGTCACCGGTTCGATATAGGTACGGTCGGCTGTCTCCGGATCCGTCATGATGGTGGCCGGATTGCTGTTGACCAGTACGATCTGATAACCCTCTTCCCGCAGGGCCTTGCAGGCCTGGGTGCCCGAATAGTCGAATTCGCAGGCCTGGCTGATGATGATGGGGCCGGCCCCGATAATAAGAATTTTATGGATGTCTGTGCGTTTGGGCATAGTTAATTATCGATTGTTTAATGTTTCGTATTTCGTTTTTAATGTACAAAAAGTGTGAGGTGACGGGTGTAATTGAAAAGTGAATAGTGAAGGCTTGAATAATGAAGGTATTCTATCGATCTTATTTATCAAAAGGCAGAGCGAAGCGATACCACAAGTTTTCACTTCTCACTTCTCACTATTCAATTAATAGGGTATACCACAAGTTTTCAAGCCTTCAATTCTCACTTTTCAATTGATACAATCTGTACGTTAGTTTCCTTCCATCATTTTCCCGAATTCATCAAACAGATAATCGGCATCATGGGGGCCCGGAGATGCTTCGGGGTGATATTGGACCGCCATGATCGGAAGGTGCCTGTGCCGGAATCCCTCCAGGGTATCGTCGTTTAAGTTGATGTGGGTGATTTCGATATCTTTTTGATTCAGGGTGTTCATATCCACGGCAAATCCATGATTCTGGGACGTGATTTCGATTTTGCCGGTCAAAAGATTTTTCACCGGCTGGTTGGCCCCCCGGTGCCCGAATTTCAGCTTGTAGGTTTTGCCGCCCAGGGCAAGCCCCAGCAGTTGATGACCCAGGCAGATGCCGAAAACAGGCTTACGCCCGATCAGGGCTTTGATGGTGTCCACGGCATAGGTCACTGGCTCGGGATCGCCGGGGCCGTTGGAAAGAAAAATGCCGTCGGGTTCCAGGGCCATGACGATCTCCGCGCTGGTGGCCGCCGGCACCACGAGGATGTCGCATCCTGCCGTTGCAAGGTTTCTTAAGATATTGTATTTGATGCCAAAATCAAATGCCACAACGAAAAAGGGCTTGTTTTTGCAGGTGGGGGCCGGCCGGCCCATGGTCCGGATATCCGTCTCGCAGGCGAGCGGTTTTCCATCTTTCCAGAAATAGGGGCGATTACAGGTAACGATCCGGGCCAGGTCCTGACCTGCCATGGCTGGAACCTGCCGGGCCCTTCGGACCAGTGAACCAGGGTCAAGCTCCATGGTTGAAATAAAACCCCGCATGGCCCCGATCTTGCGGATATGGCGTGTCAGAGCACGGGTATCGAGTTGGTGAATGCCCAGGATGCCCTGCTGTTTGAGATAATCCGCCAGAGGGGCCGTAGACCTGAAATTGCTCGGGAATTCCTGATATTCGCGGATTATAAAACCAGCTACCTGAATCCGGTCGGACTCGATATCTTCGGGGGTGGTGCCGTAGTTGCCCATCAGCGGATAGGTCATGGTCACAAGTTGCCCCTGGTAGGAGGGGTCGGTGAGGACCTCCTGATATCCGGTCATGCTGGTGTTAAAAACGGCTTCTCCCCCGGTTTCGCCGGGGCCGGTAAACGATCGACATCTGAATGTTCGCCCGTCTTCCAGGGCTAAGAGTGCTTTCATGCCGGATTAATGCTTTCCATTTGGTTAATCAAAAGATTGTCAGCAAATAGCAGAATTTGTGCCGTTATTCAAGGGGTTCGTTTTCCACCAGGTTCCAGATGCCGCAGGGGCATGCTCCGGTACAGAATCCGCACCCGATGCAGCGGTCGGCATCGACAACATATTCAAAATCGTCGCTTTGATTTTCGATTCTGCTGATGGCTGTCTGGGGACATGCGGCAACGCATATCTCGCAGTCCCGGCAGGTTCCGCATGAAGAGCACTGGCTTCCGCACTGATCCAGATCCCCAAAGGCGGTCACCCGCGGATCAAAGTATTGGGTTGCAACCCGGCTGCGGTCGATCATGGGACGGCTTTTTGAGAAAGGGGGCCTGTCCGACAAAATATCGATAATGGCCCCGGCAGCCTTGCGTCCTGCGCCGATAGCGTCGGTTAAGAGGCCCGGTTTGACTGCATCGCCCACCGCAAATATGGCAGGATCAGTGGTTTGAAAATATTCGTTTACCCGGATAAATTCGTTATCGACAGCAACCTCCGGAGGCAAAAAGTCAAGATCGGGAATATCGCCGATGGATATAATGGTCGTATCAGCGTCAATGACTTCGCCGTTTTTTAATATAACCCCATTTTCAGTGATTTTATCGGTAAAGCAGGGCCATTTGAACACGGCTCCCAGGGCCTCGGCAGCGTTGCGCTCCGCACCAAAAGAGAGCGGCTCCTGGACATCGATCAACGTGACTTTTTCGGCACCCAGGCGAAAGGCCTCGGTGGCCACGTCACACCCCACATTGCCCGCACCGATGATTACGACCTGTTTTCCCGGGCGGATAGCGTTGGTTCTGGACTGCGAAAGAAAATCCAGGGCAGTGACCAAATGCCGGTCGCCGGGGAGGGGAAGGGTGCGCGGTTTCTGGGCGTCAAGCCCGCAGATAACCGCAATCCCTCCGGCCATGAATTCGCCGAAATAATCGCCCACCGACCCCATTACCCACAGCTCCGGAGGATCGAAACGGGGATTGTGTTTGGTCATGGTCATGCCCCGGGCGCCTATGTTGCCGTCCACCAGTACTTTGCCCTGAGCCATGCCGTTTGCCGTTCCGTTTGCACCGTTGCCGTGGATAATGATCTCGGCCCCTGCATTCAGCCAGCCCACGTCATCCGATGCCGGCCCCATGCTCTCGATAACCGTATTGGGGAATCCAAAGGAACCCAGCCTCTGGCCGGAATGGCCATTGATTTTCATATAAACGGCTTCATCGCCTACGGTCCATAAACGGCCGCCGATGCCGTGCTGGCCATAGGCTATTATTTCAAATCGTCGGTGGCCCAGGGCAACGGCATCCTGGATTTTTTCTTCCAGAATTCGCGATTCAATCCGGTTACCATGCTGCTTGCCTGAAATTACATGAAATTTTTGATAATTATTTGGCTTGAATTTCAGATAGATATAAACCAATTTTTTTAAAATGACAAGCGTAAGAGAGATAGAATAAAAACAAAAGTCACAAATTTGTAATCCCCGGGGCTGTTATGGGGATGCCATGATATTAAATCGGGAAATACCCACCGAACTGTCACATGAGGCCGATGTAAGGTGGCGTGAGTTCTGCAATGCCCTGAATAGGGCAAATCTGGCCCCGTTCCATGACGCAGACCTGCAGGCTGCCACCCAAAGAATTTTTGCGTTCAGCGACTTTGTGGTCCGCAGCTGTGTTCATGCACCCGGAATGTTTTTGCATTTGATAACTTCAGGGGATCTGCAGAGATCCTATCTCTCCGGGGAATATGACGGGCGTCTTGAGAAAAACCTTCAGGGTATTTCCGAGAATCAGGGCCTTGGCCGAAGTCTGTCCGGATAAAACCCTTGCAAGGCTTTACGAATAGCAGTACTTCCAGTACGGAACGCCTCTTGATAAGGATGAAGCCCTTTATCTTCAGGCGGTATTTTTTGGATTGAATACCGGGATTGTTTGGCCCGGCCAGTGGTTACATTCTTGTAATTCGTCCCGGTTTTAATTTGCAAATTTGTAAGCGGTCACCGGTACAATCCCTTTATTGTCAAATTGCAACTCAGGTTGACCAGGTGGTGGATGTGTTTTATATAAGGAACTTTGACGGTAGGAAAGTGGATATGCCGGATCGAATAGAAGGGATAAAATCTGAAATTTTTCAGGTTCTGCCCGACGGCGGTAAAGAGGAGAAATTATATGAAGAAGATCGAGGCGATAATCAAGCCGTTTAAACTCGATGATGTCAAGGAAGCTTTGAATGAAGCCGGTGTTCAAGGAATGACCATATCGGAAGTCAAGGGATATGGACGACAGAAAGGGCACAAAGAGATCTACCGGGGAGCTGAGTATGTGGTTGATTTTATTCCTAAAATCAAGATCGAAGTCATTATTGTCGATGAAATGGTAGAGCCGGTGATCCAAAAGGTTCGTGATGCGGCCAACACCGGCAAGCTGGGGGACGGGAAAATATTTGTTTTGCCCGTTGAGCAGGTCATCCGGGTACGAACCGGTGAAACGGGATCTGATGCCATATAGCCAGGCTGTAAATGATCCGGGGCAGACAGATTGGCAATACCTCATAATTATGTGGTTTGCCCAGGTTCGGCAGGGGTGCGAATAACGTCTGATGTTTTCGGCCGGGCAACAGGCAACACGAAAAAAAGAGGTGCATGATGATTACGTCTCGCGAACTTCCAAAAATAATTTGTACGAGTGATTCCACAAACCAATATTATATAAAGGTGGGCGTATGGCTTTAGTTCAGATTGATAATGTATCCAAAATTTACCAGACAGGTGAGGTGCGGGTGAAAGCCCTTCAGAATGTAACTCTTTCCATTGATGAAGCATCCTTTGTTACTTTTGTAGGACCTTCCGGGAGCGGAAAAACCACCATGTTGAACCTTATCGGATGTCTGGACAAGCCGACAAAGGGAAAGGTCTTTATCGGTAAAAAACAGGTGGATATTTTTGATCGCAGGCAGCGCGCAGCATTCAGGGGCTCCACCCTTGGGTTTATCTTCCAGGCATTCAACCTTTTCCAGGTGCTTACCGCCTATGAAAACGTTGAGTACCCCCTCGTGATGATAAAAAATGAATCAAAATCAAAACGCAAGGAAATGATATTAAAGGTTCTCGAATCAGTGGGAATGCTGGATCAGAAAGATAAATTTCCCGACCAGCTTTCAGGAGGCCAGAAGCAGCGAGTTGCAGTGGCCCGGGCTCTGGTGACACAGCCAAAACTTGTTCTTGCAGATGAGCCGACTGCAAATCTGGATAAAAAATCTGCAGTAAATGTAATTCGTCTTATGCGCGCCATGCGGGATGAATTCAAAACGACATTCATCTTTTCCACTCATGATCCCGGAGTCATGGAAGAAGCCGAGGTTATTCATACATTAGAAGATGGAAAACTTGTGTAGCCGGAAAAAATAATGGGGGAGAAAAATAATGATTCGAATTTTTAAAATGGCCCTGCGGAACCTGATGCGATATAAGAGAAGAACTTTGCTGACATCCCTGCTGATCACACTCGGCCTATTGATGGTAATACTTTTTTCAGGACTTGCCGGCTCGTTTAAAGAAATGATGATCGGCCAGATTACCGACTCGAACCTGGCTCATATGCAGATCCATAAAAAAGGTTATGTTTCTTCTATAGATACTTCGCCGCTAAATCTGGTCATTAATCAAAAAGGTTACAAAACCCTCGAAAAAGTACTCAAGGACAATCCGGATGTTGAGGCGTATGCACCAAGAATCAAGCTAAGCGCCATGCTTAGCAATTATACGGAAACCACCAATATCCGCCTAAATGCGATTGATCCGAAAAAGGAAATCAAAGTTTGCCCCAATGTCAGTGAGCGCATGAAATTCAGTGGCAGCCAAATACCGGATATCCTGCTCAAACCGGGAGAAATCATTATTCCTGAAAAACTGGCCGCAGGTTTGAAGATTAAAATTGGAGCATCCGTGGTGCTTGTAGCCAACAATAAGGATGGCTCTGTAAACGGTCTTAATTTCACGGTGGCCGGTATTATAGAAAGCATTTTAGGGCCCCAGGGCAAGGAAGGATATATGCATATAAAGGATGCTCAATCTTTGCTTCGAATGGAAAAACCGGAAATTATAGAAATTGCTTTGCGGATTAAAAAATTTGATAAACTCGACGAGGTTTATGCAGACCTTGAATCCGCCCTGGCAAAGTTTAAAAATGAAAAAGGAAAAACTGTTTTTGAAATACATACATGGGAAAAGCTTTCTCCATTTTCAAATATTGCCAAGATGATCGATTTGATGACCATAAGCATGCGATTTATCATGATCGCCATTGTCCTTATAAGCATTTTAAACGTGATGATGATGTCTGTTTACGAAAGGATCAGGGAAATCGGAACAATGTCCGCCATTGGAACCGCTCCAGGCAAAATAATGGCACTATTTCTGGCGGAAGGATTATCCCTTGGGTTTATCAGTGTTCTGGCCGGTAATATTATCGGCATTGTTGGGATTTATATTTTAAATATTTACAAAATCCAGTATGCTTTCGGCAGGCAGGATAATCTTTTGTTGTCTCCGACAGTTAGTTTTTCAGAACTTGCCTGGGTGTCGGCAATCGTTTTGCTGGTTTCGGTTTTTGCCACTTTACAACCTGCATACAAGGCTTCCAGGATGGAACCGGTTGATGCCCTGGGACATGTATAGGACCAAACACAAAGAACAGCCGCAGAGCTTTGTGGCCAATAAAACCCGAAACAAAAATTAGGAATCATATTTTCGACTGGAGATAAAAATAATGAAGAAAATATTGCTGGTAGTGTTTATGTGTCTGTGCATAGCTGCACCGGTGTTTGCCCTCGACGGGAATGAAATGCTCATAAACGTTGATCGCAATCTCAACCCGGAAAGTTTTGAAATGTACAGAAAATTGATCAATATTGAACCGGACGGCTCAAAAAAAGAATTTGTGATGTATTCAGTTAAAAAAGGGAAAGATAAGATTGCATCCGTCTTTTTGTCTCCGGCCAGCGAAAAGGGGAGGAGTACTCTGCGAATCGGGGACAACATGTGGCTTTATATTCCGAATGTAGGTAAGCCTATCCGCATCACCAGTTTACAATCGGTAACCGGAGGCGTATTTAACAATTCGGATATTATGCGTGTAGATTATAGCGCAGAATACGACTGTGAAAAGGTTGAACCGGCAGAAGATGGACATATCCTTTACCTTAAAGCAAAAACAAACACGGTTGCTTATGACAAAGTAAAAATGTGGGTTTATGGTACAAGACTTCTTCCGGACAAAATAGAATGCTTCGCTTCATCGGGAATGCTTATTAAAACGCTATATTTTAAAAATGTTAAAGATTTTGGCGGCGGCCTTGTTCGCCCCGCCGTAATCGAGACCGACAGCCCGCTGTATAAAGGGTATAAATCGATTATTATTTTTGCAAAAGTAAACGCAAAAAACCTGCCTGATGAAGTTTTTACTTTAAATTATATGTCAAAAGTGGAAAGTTTAAGGCAGTAATGAAATTTTTTCATTTATGCACTGGATTGCTTTTGTTTCTTATGGCGGCTGCTTTGCCCTGCCATGCAGATGCAGAGGATCAGGCGTCCGATATGCTTGATCTTGATTTTGAAATTCCGGAAGTTGAAAAAAAACCCTATACGTTCAGGGCGGAGCTGGAGATAGCGGAAACGGTAAAAAGTCTGGATGAAAGCAGTCTCCTTTTTTATCAGAAATATCCGGATGGCCGGGACGACACAACCCTGTGGGAGACGGATCTTAACCTGACACTGGAGGGAAGTTACAGGATTGAATCCGTCAATTTTTATGCGCGGCTAAAGGGCGGTCTCTATCATACCGAAGAGGAAGACTGGCAGACCGACGATCTGACGGAAGAGGCCTATGTATCCTTGCAGCCGAATCCATCGATTGCGCTAGATGCGGGTAAAAAAGTGTTGAAATGGGGCAAGGGATATGCCTGGAATCCGGTGGCCTTTTTCAGCCGGCCCAAAGATCTTGATGATCCGGAGGCAAGCATGGAGGGCTATTTTCTTGCTTCCGGGGATCTGATTAAAAGCATGGACGGCCCGCTTAAAACCATTGCCGTGACACCGGTAATTCTGCCTGTATCCAGTGACATCAACGATGATTGGAGTGCCGAACGGGAGCTGGTTTACGGGGCCAAGATATATTTTTTTACCTGGGATACCGATCTGGACGTCATGTTTCTTATAGGCGAAGAAACCAGAGACCGGATAGGATTTGATTTTTCAAAAAACATCTCTTCAAATTTCGAGATCCATGGGGAAGCGGCAATTGTTTTTGATTATGAAAAACAAGTTGTCGACAGGCAGGGAGAACTGTCGGCGGACAGATATAATGCGCTGAATTTTCTTGCGGGAATCCGTTACCTGACAGAAGGTGACACCACGATTATTTTTGAATACTACAGAAATGGTCAGGGATATACCCGCGGTGAAATCAATGATTATTTTGATCTGATTAAAACAGGGTACCTGGACTATTTAGACAGCGGCAATATGGCGGGCCTTGGCTTGAGCAGGGAGCAGGGAGCCCTTTATTACAATCAACAGACAATGATGATGGATTATCTTTATCTGAAAGTAACCCACAAAGAACCCTTTGATATCCTGTACTTCACACCCGGCATCACATCGGTTTATAATATGAACGATCACAGCCTCTCCATCACACCCCAGGTGACATATACCCCCATCACCAACATCGAGTTTGATATCAAGGCGACCTTTGTTTCAGGTCGCGGCCATACAGAGTATGGCGAAAAGATAAACGGCTCGAAAATTGTTGCGTCAACTGCTTTTTATTTTTAACCATCCTCTCGGAAATTTCAAATATTTTTGACATGGCACGTAAAATGCTTCTAATGCTTCTAAACGGTTCGGGGGTTATTTCCGACATTGCCTCCTGTCACGCCGCTCATCTTGTTTGCGACAAATTGCCCCCTTGACAGGCCCTTGGAGTCGGCTTATTTTAAATTTGCTGATTATCATGTAATTTACATGCGGGAACCTGCCCGGTTATTATCAGTTCAGAGATTATTAATGGATCAAAAGTTCAATATTTTTTGCGGTCTATGGGTTACACTGTGCAACGTTACCATTGTGTAAAGTAACGCATTGTCTGTGCGCGTTTACCGCGGATTTTAATTGAAAGGAGATTTTTAAAATGGCTGAAAATGTATTTGAGATCAACGACGATAATTTTGAAGAGGAAGTAGTACAGTCTGAAACACCTGTGATGGTGGATTTCTGGGCACCGTGGTGCGGTCCCTGTAAAGCCATAGGCCCGGTTGTTGCCGAACTTGCCGAACAATTTGGTGATAAGGTCAAATTCACCAAGTGTAACGTGGATGACAGCCCCATGGCGCCTGGGAAATTCGGCATTCGGGCGATTCCCACTTTGCTTTTCATGAAAGACGGGAATGTCGAAAATCAGATTGTCGGACTTGTTACCAAGGCCAAGATTGAAGAAGCCGTCAACAGCCTTCTTTAAACAGGCGGATCGGCTTTTCATGTTGACGGAGGGTGTGAATTTTGTGATCATGATGCGTGTTTATCGTATATTCAATGATAATAAAATGCAGCCCAAGGCAAGTTTTAGGAGACCGTCAATCATGATAATTAGAATTTATCGGATATTCAGAGAAGGAGATCGTCATGCCGATTTACGAATATAAATGCGAAGCATGTGAACATGTTTTTGAGCAACTCGTTTTAAGAAGTGATGAAACTGTCGCATGTCCCGTATGTGACAGTATGGAAACACAAAAACTCATGAGTTCAGCCGCCTTTCTCGGTGGGACAAGCGGCAGCGGAGGCGGCATTGGCTGTTCATCCGGCGGGTCGTCGGGTTTTTCATGAGCCGGATAAACCAATGCGGCGGTGCGCCGCATCAAACAAAAAAATCAACATCAGAAATCGCCAATCATTTAACCGGTTGACGATTTCTGAATTTTTAAAAACGAAAGCAAGGATAGCCTCTGATGGGTAAATGTCTGTGCCATCCGGAAAGAGAGAGTAATTATATCTGTCTCAAGGACAATGTCTATCTGTGTGAAGAATGTCTTAAATGCCGTAATCCTGAAATTTATTGCAAGTTTCGCGAATCCTGCCCCATCTGGTTTATGGAAAAAAAGGGGTTCCGTGAAGAAGAAAAAATAGAAGAAACGGGCCGGCATGAAATTTTATTTGAACCCGATGGTAAAAAAGTGGTCGTGCCCGAAGGCTGCACTTTGTTGAAAGCGGCCCAGATTGCCGATGTCCATCTGAACGCCTCATGCAACGGCAAGGGTTCCTGCGGTAAATGTAAGCTGATCATCGAGTCCGGCAATTATAAGGCCGTCGATACGCCTCTGCTGAGCGACGGTGAAAAAGAGGAAAACTATGTCCTTGCCTGTCTGACAAAGGTACACGGCAATATTACGGCCAGGATTCCCGAAGAAGCCCTTGAAAAGAAACTTAAGGTGGCCGGCATGGGTTCCGAAGCCACGGCCCGGTTACAGGGACTTGTAAAAGATATTACGCCGATGCTGGAGGATATTTCGCTTGAACTCCCTCCGCCCACCCTTGATGATTCCGTAAGCGATTTTGACCGGCTCACCCGGGGATTGAAAAAAGCCGGGGTAGATGCGGACCGGCTCAGTGTAGGTTTAAAAGTCATACGCGATCTGGCGGAAACCATGAGGGACGACAACTGGAAGGTGACCGCTTCGGTGATGCATAAAAAAAGCGTCAATGAAGTATTGAAGGTCAGACCGGGTAATGGACAGCATTCGCCGCTCGGGCTGGCTGTTGATGTGGGAACCACCTCCATTGTCGTCTATCTGGTGGACATGACCGACGGCAGTATTATAGCGGCGACTTCCGGGCACAACCGTCAGGCTGCCTGCGGTGATGATGTGATCAACCGGATTGTTTGTGCCGAAAAAGAGGGCGTAAAAAAACTCAGCCGCATGGTGATCGTTACAATCAACAGTCTCATCGGTGAGGCCCTGGACAGTGCCGGGGTCCCCAAAAATGATATTAAAAATGTGGTGCTCTCGGGCAACACCACCATGACCCATCTGCTGCTGGGCATCGAGCCGAGGTATATCCGACGCGCACCCTATATCCCGACGGCTTCGGAATTCCCTATTCTCAAAGCGGCAAATCTGGGTTTACGGATAAACCCGATTGCAGCAGTATTCATTATTCCCGGCCCGGCCAGTTATGTGGGCGGCGATATTGTCTCGGGCATGATCTACACCGGGTTGCACAGGGAAGACCCGTTGACGCTTTTTATCGACGTGGGTACCAATGGTGAAATAGTACTCGGCAATAAGGATTGGCTGATGACCGCCTCCTGCTCGGCCGGCCCGGCTTTTGAAGGTGGCGGGATTCGTTGGGGAATGCGGGCGGAGGAGGGTGCCGTTGAAAAGGTGACCATTAATCCAGACACGTTTGAGCCGATTTTGACCACAGTGGGGGATCTCCCGCCCCGGGGGGTCTGCGGCTCGGGCATGATCGATCTGATATCTGAAATGCTGCTTTGCGGCATTATCGATCCGAGGGGCAAATTCGCCCTTGATCCGTCACACCCCCGTATGGTGAAGGATGAATATGATACGGCTTATATCCTGGCGTTTGCCAAAGATACCGCCATGCAAAAAGATCTCATTTTTACCGAATCGGACATCAATAGCCTGATACTCAGCAAGGGAGCCATATATGCCGGGTTTGCCGTGCTTCTCAATGAAGCCGGGCTGGATTTTTCCATGGTGGATCGGATTTGGATAGCCGGCGGATTTGGTCAGTACCTGAATATCGACAGGGCTGTCACCATCGGGATGCTGCCGGATATTGACCGCACGAAATTTAAATATCTGGGCAACAGCTCCATCGGCGGAGCCTACATGGCGCTTTTATCCGAGCATTATCGAAAAGAAGCCCACCTGATATCCAACAATATGACGTATGTTGATTTTTCCAGCAATAGCCGGTTTATGGACGAATTTACTTCAGCCCTGTTTTTGCCGCACACGAACCAGAATGCTTTTCCCAGTGTGAAAATCAAAACCGGCAAAATAGAAACCTGCCCAGTGTGAGAGAAAAAATGTCCCAGGCCAAGTTTGAAAAAGTAACCCGCTCCGACAGCATCCTTTACGGTTTTAGAAAACTGCTTCTCTGTGGATTTTCGGTTCCCCAACAATCTGAATTGATCCGTTTGATACAAAGGGCGGGTGTGACCGATCTGCCGCTGGTCTGGGTGTTGTCCGATCAGGCCGGCATCCGTCTGGCGGACCTGCTCCATGAACCGGATAATTCCGGCCTGGGAGAGGGTTCGGCCCTTCCCAGGGCCATTATTGTTTCGGGAACCACCGAAAGCGAACTGCACCGTCTCATTGATACATACCGACAGTCGGGTATGGAAAAAGCACTGTGGGCAGCGCTGACACCTACTTCCGAAACCTGGTCCATGGAAGCGCTGCTCATGGAATTAAATGCTGAGCGGGAAAGCATGACGCGGAGAAATTAGCAGCGGAATCTTTCAGTTTGTAAAATTTTATTCCCCATTTTTATATTATTGCTGATTCAGGTTGAGTTATCATTGCCCAGGTAAACCCGGCCAATTCTCTTGCTATAGCGGTTTTTGCTTTATTCCGGTTTTTGCCTTTTATTACCAATGTCCAGAATCGTTTATGTGGTCTAAACCATCCGTTTTGTTTTGCCGTCTAAATATTGCTCCCACTCCATGGGCAGCAGTTGTTTTTTTTTGTTGTTGCATTCCTTGCAGGCCGGGACCACATTGCCTTTGGTGCTTTTGCCCCCCCTGGCTACCGGTACGATATGGTCCATGGTAAGTTCCGCCGGAGGTGTGGAATTTCCGCAGTAATAGCATATTCCTTTTGCCAGGCGCCGTTTCCACCACTGGCTCTGCCGGAGTTCCCGCGCCTTACGCCGTTCCCGTTTTAAATCATTTTCATCCAGATCGTATGCAAAAGGTTTCATGTTATGAACCGGCATTCTTTATCAAGGTTAAAAGGAAACTGAGCAATTAGCGGTTAGCCATTAGCGTTTAGCTTTGAAAAATCAGGGCATTACAGTAAGGGGAAACAGCACCCGCCGGATGAGTATTTGTAATAGAAGACCACTTGTAATCATTGAACTAATAGCTGGCTGCTAACGGCTAATCGCTCAATTTAGTTAGTGTCCATCCAGAAACGAGGATTTTCGTTCAGGATCAAGGCATGCGAAAAATTTTACCACAGGCATATAGTTGATATTCCGAGGATAAAATTTTTCGTATAACGCAGAGCTTGGGCGAAAAGACCGTTTCTGGATGGGCACTAGTTATACTTTGCTGATCTCACACACTCCGTGTTCTCTGCGGCCTCTGTATTGGACAGTTATGGGTTCAATAACCGAATTTACGCAGGGCCCTTGTGTCTTTGCTCCAGTTTTTCTGTACGCGGACAAAGAGTTTCAAAAATACCCGGGCGCCCAGCATGCGCTCGATCTCTTTTCTGGATGCTTCGCCGATCTGTTTGAGTTTGGAGCCCTGTTTGCCGATAATGATGCCCTTCTGGGAATCACGTTCGATGTGAATCGTGGCATAAATCTTGACCAGGGCACCTTTTTTTTCTTCTTTAAAAGAGTCGATGGTCACTGCCGTAGAGTAGGGAATTTCCTGACCGGTCAGGCGAAAAACCTTTTCGCGGATCATTTCAGCGGCAATAAACCGTTCGGGAACATCGGTAAGGGTATCTTCCGGGAAAAAGGGCGGCCCCTCGGGCAGCATGCCCTCCATGGCGCTCATCAGATCCTCGACCTGCTGACCGTGACGGGCGGAAATCGGTACGATTGCTTTAAAGTCAAAGGCATGGGTCCAGTTATCGATAAGTTTCAGCAGGCGCGGTTTTTTCACCAGATCGATCTTGTTCAGGGCAAGGATTACAGACCGTTTCCGAGCTTTCAATTTTTCGACCATAAATAATTCGGATTCGGGATCAGCCTGGGATGCATCCACGATTATCAGAACCAGGTCCACGTCGGCAAGGGTTGACAGGGCCACCTCCACAATGCGCACGTTCAGTGGACTGCGGGCCTTGTGTACACCGGGGGTGTCGATAAAAACAAGCTGGGCCGCAGGCCGGTGCACGACCCCGATGATCCGGTTTCGCGTGGTCTGGGGTTTTTTGGAAGTGATGGAAATTTTTTCCCCCAGCATCCGGTTTAAAAGGGTGGATTTGCCGGCGTTGGGTGCTCCCACCAGAGCGATGAAGCCGGATCGAAATTTTGGAAGCTGATTATTTTTCATAGAAAAAAACTTTAATAAGCGCCTATATATCGATATCTATCAGATCCTTGATGACAGACCACACCATTTCCTTGCCAAGACGCGTTTTAGCGGAAAAAAGTATCAGGTCTGGCCTTTCAACGCCAAGGGTATCGGCGATGATGGCGAGCTGTCTGGCCTGCCTGGTTTTCGACAGCTTGTCGGCCTTGGTTACAATCAGAATTTTGGGGATATTTAAATCATGGAACCAGTCGATAAAATCGATCTCTTCCCGGCGCGGCGTGCGCCTGATATCCATGATCAGCGTCACACCTTTCAGGGTTTTGCGCGTGGTAAGATAGGTCTCAATCATCGGCCCCCAGTTTTTTCGGATATGGGCAGGGACTTTTGCATACCCGTAGCCCGGGAGGTCAATAAAGCTGAAGGTTTCGTTGATGTCAAAAAAATTGATCAGTTGGGTTCGCCCCGGCGTCGAACTGGTTTTGACCAGGCGCTTGCGATTGACAAGGGTATTGATCACGGATGATTTTCCCACATTGGAACGTCCGGCAAAGGCGATTTCGGGCAAGTTCGCCACTGGGTAATGGGACGGTTTAACAGCGCTTTTAATAAACTCCGCGGATTTGATAATCATTTTATTTTTAGTACCGGGCATCCTGAATTTGTTATTTTCGGTTTATCCGAGTCAGATCATTCAAGCATAGCCCGAGGTTTAATTAAAAGCAATAATGATTAAAAACTTAATGAGGGGCCGCCGGATACGGCTTTACATACCCTCCCGGAATCCCTTCAGGAGAAAAGACAATCTGCCAGAGTTGCATCTGCCTTGCCCGGAAACAGCCGGCACACGCGAGCAGGTAGTATGTCCACATGCGATAAAAACGCTCATCATAATTTTCTTTTAACGCTTCCCGGTTGCTCTTGAAATTATGGTACCAGGCCATCAGGGTCTTGTCATAATCAGCACCAAAATTATGCCAGTCTTCCATAATAAAATGGCCTTCACCGGCTTCAAGCAACTGTTTTCCGGAAGGAATCATTGAATTCGGGAAAATATATCGTTCAATCCAGGCGTCGACATTGACTCCCGACTCATTCGACCCGATGGTATGCAGCAGAAACAGACCGTCTTTTGCCAGATGTTCTCGGGCCACCTTGAAAAAGACAGCATAATTCTTGACGCCCACATGCTCGATCATACCTACGGATACGATGCTGTCATAGATTCCCTCCAGGCTCCGGTAATCCTGCAGGCGGATCTTCACAGGAAGCCCCCGGCACAGATTTTTTGCAAAAATTGCCTGTTGTTTGGAAACCGTTATGCCGTCAACCTTGACACCATATTTTTCTGCGGCATACCTGGCGGTACCGCCCCAGCCGCAGCCGATATCCAGAAGCCGCATACCTGGTTTTAAATTAAGCTTGCGACAGATCATGTCGAGCTTGTGCTCCTGGGCCTGGTTCAGGTCGGCAGTATTTTCCCAATATCCGCAACTGTAGATCATCAACTTGTCAAGCATCAAACGATAAAGGTTATTCCCGATATCATAGTGCCGTTTGCCTATTTCAAAGGCCCGTGATCGTTTTCCCATATTGATCAGGCGGGCCTTGAGGATTTTCAGAGAATCGATAAAGGAGATAACTGCACTGTCCAGTTTTTGAAGCAATATCCTGTAAAAAAATTCATCGAGCCGGTCACAGTCCCACCACTTGTCCATATAAGACTCCCCCAGACCCAGGGAGCCTTTGGTCATGACTCTTTCATAAAAATTTTCATTATGAATCCGGATGTCCCAGGGATGTTGACCGTTGGTTTGAACGTTGGCGGACTCGAGCAACCGGCAGGCAGTCTTTTTAAAGTTGTCTTGTTTCATACTGTTTCCCCCATATAATTGACTCAAATTACAACTGTCGTCAGGATTTCAGCAGAATTAAAAAAGATAGCATTCTATGCATTGCTTTTTATAGATACGTAGTGAGTGTAACCTCAAAATGATCAAGATTGTCAAGTGTTTTTTTATCAGATCCCCTTAATGATCCGGGGTCATTTCCGTACATCTCCCGGATTCTGCATTCCGGAATCAGGCATAAGCCGGTTTGAAGGGAAAATTATTGGTACCCGGAAAATAGCGTTTTTTAACCGGTGTCGTTATTTTGGGTATTGATTTTTTTTCAGGCATATGGCCTAAATGATAAAAATTACAGTATACACTGTTTTTGCTTGTCATGAAGGATGTCTGAACCGGAATATTTTTTGACAAATTACAAAAAATCATGGGCAAACTACTAAATCTGGACGAATATCGTCTTAAAACGGCTGCGCAGCGTGGCTTCGGCGCCTGGCAAAACCGTTTCGGTGTCATATTCAACCGGCGTACAACCATTGCCGACCTTGACGACCCGGTCCTTTATTTTTTGGCTCTACCCGGAGAAAAATATACCCAGGCATATTACGAACTGATTATGGGGGTCCTGGATCTGGGTCCGGCAATCAATTTTTACAGCCTTGAAAAAAGCAACCAGATAAAGGTGACTGAAATTCAGCTGTTTCTGGCCGATCAGATCCGTTTTGAACTGATGCGGCGCCTTGGATGGGTGGACGCCCTGGTCTGTGAAAAAGACACCCTGCTTGAACTGGTTATGCAATTTGATGACCTGAACAGGCGCGGCTGCGGCAAGCCGCCGAATCTGTCGGCCTCCCATCCTGCCTATCCGGAATTCAGCAAACTCATTTCCCGGGACAGGGAGGTGTTTATCCGGCAACTGCTGCCAAAGGCCATAGAGGCTTTCAGTGCCAAGCTGCATGATAAATGACCCCCCGCATTCTTCATGCAAATGCGTTTTCTAATTCACACTCTTTGCCCAAAAATTGGGCGTCTCCAACCTGTACTCAGTAATATTCCCGGCGAAGATTTAGCGTTATAAAAAAATGGATGGTCGGGGCGAGAGGATTTGAACCTCCGGCCCCCTGCTCCCAAATCAAAAAGAGTCGTATTTCAGCCCCTTTCAAACCACTTCAAAACCTTACATTAATACTTGACATTACAGAAAAAAACCCTTATATTCCTTTTCAGATAGTTTCACTATATTTCACCCTTACAAGGGCTGAAACTGTACCCCAAACTGTACCCCGGATTTTGAAAGGAGTAATGATTTATGGGACTTACAGATTTAACCATCCGAAAACTGGCATCTAAAATGCAAAGATACGAGATTTTAGACGATAAAGGCCTGTATATCCGGGTTACCCCTTCCGGCAAAAAATCATGGATATTTCGGTACCCTTTTGATGGGACATACCGGCGTATGACCTTGGGGCAATACCCTGGAATATCGCTTGCTGAAGCGCGAGAAAAGCACGGTAAAGCAATGATGGGCATACAGCAAGGCGTTGATCCGGGGGCAGAACTGCAAGCAATCAAAGCAAAACGAAAGGCCACACCCACCTTTAATGACTTGCTTGATGAATTTTGGGAAATGGAACTGAGGGTTTCCCCGTCAGGCAAAGAGCGGCGGCGGCTTGTTAATAAGGACACGATGCCTGTATGGGCGAAACGAAAGGTTGCTGATATTACCCGGCGTGATGCCGTTATTCTTTTGGATAGAGTACGAAAACGGGCACCCATAACGGCAAATCGTTTGCAGGGTGTTTTGGCCAGGATGTTCAATTTCGCAAGTGAACGGGGCATTATTGATTATTCCCCGCTTACCGGATTAAGGCGAAAAAAAGAAAAAGCCCGTACAAGAGTTTTAACCGATGCTGAAATAAAATTGTTATGGCAGGCCCTGGACCTTGAAAACATTGATATGGATATTTACAGAGTCACAAAATTAGCATTGAAAATGATTCTATTGACAGGACAAAGGCCCGGTGAAGTGTCCGGCATGGCCTGGGCTGAACTGTCAGAAGATGGCTTCTGGAACATACCACCAAGCCGGATGAAAAACAGCGAGCCCCAAAGGGTGCCATTGTGTCCTATGGCCCTTGATGTGATCGAACAGGCCCGGCCATATTCAAGTGATTGTGATTTTGTGTTTCAATCATCACACAAGCCCGGCCAGGCAGTCACCAGACCGGCATTGACTAAGGCGGTTTCACGGCATTGGTCTGAAATGGGAATTGAGGAGAAATTCACACCACACGACTTGAGGCGAACGCTACGAACCAGACTTGCAGAGATGGGCGTCAATGACATGATAGCCGAGCGTGTCCTGGGTCATAAGCTCCAAGGCATGATGGCAGTTTATAACCGGCACGGCTATGACACGGAAAAACGGCAGGCCCTTTTAAAATGGGAAAATAGGTTGCTTGAAATTGTGGGACTTGCTGAACCGGATGGATCTAAAGTTATTCAGTTTAGGCGGTGAAACAGTTTCAGTGGATAGAGGTGGAATAATTACCCGCCTTGACAAGGCCTGTTACCTGGACAGGCTTTCCACTGAATTATTTCAACCAGGGGCAGTCGACAGGGGGCACCATGTTAAAAGAAATTTATTCATTATTAAACGAGGGCGCCGACACATTACCGGATGATTCTATTTCAAACGGTTTGAATGAAAAAATAGAATTTACGGAAGCGATCCTAAAAGACTACCGGCAGCATCTTGAAACTTTTTATTTTAAAATAAATCCACCTTTAGAAGATATAGACGATATTGACCATGCCGATATTGAAGTCTTAAAACTTCTTTTGGCTGAAAAATACACACCACCCGAAAAACCGATTTACAACCTTGAAAAACAAAAATCGACCGAGATTTACAACCATTTAAAAACAGCCTGTTTTTGTTATCGGTTGATGAGCGAAACACAACCACCGGCGCGTCATCTTATGTTAAAACTCGATCTTGCAATCCTAAAACTATCCCATGCGGCGATTTTAGAAAAAGAAAAAATGATCCGTGATGAAAATTTTTTGGGAACACACTTGAGCAAACGGAAAAACCGACCAACAGCACGAAAAATGATTCTTGAATCTCTTAAAAAAGGCACGAAAATAAGAACAAGCACTGTTCAGAGTAGATTAAAAAAACAAGGCATTGTTCGAGCGTCAAGAACAATTCGAGACGATGTCAAGGCGGTTAAAAATTTTTTGGATCAAAGAGAATCAGAATCTTACTTGCTTAAAAAAAAAGAAAATGAGCGGTACGGCCAAAAGTTAGCGGCAGATTATGTGCGGTATGTTAAAAAGGTGGAAGCTTCATATGAACAAAAAGAAAAGTTAGCGGCAGATTTTGTGCGGCACATAAAAAAGCTGGAAGCTTCATATGGACAAAAAACAAGCTCAAAATCAGACGACATTTAAAAACAGCTTTGGCATTTAGGCCTAAATGCCATTTTTCTTAATCATTATAGATAGTTGAGTAGTTTTTTTCTTGCGTTCACATAACGATTCATGGGATTTAAAAAGGCACATCAATAAAATGATGTGTCTTTTTTTATGCGCAATCCAAAATATGGAGGATCGAAAAAATGCAGAAAACGAAGCAGTTAAGAATTATCCGCAAATCGGAACTTACAGACCGAATTGGCGTGTCAGGGGTGACGATTTGGCGATGGGAAAAAGCTGGAAACTTTCCCAAACGTCTGCAATTGGGGGGCCATTGCGTTGGATGGTTGGAGTCTGAGGTTGACCAATGGCTTGAAGATTGTCCGCGTATGGCTGAAAAAATCGCATAGTGGAGAACTCCTATAATTGGAAACCAAAATTTTAAAACCCATAGGATGCCCCGATGATTGATTTAAACCCGAGAGAAAGACAGCCAGACCCCGGACCCAAAAAAATAAACAATGACCCAAGGGCATTGGCGCGGAGATCCAAGGCCGTGGCCGAAGCGGAGCGGATAGAGTTTGCACCCGAATCTGGAAAACTTCGATCAGCGGTACTGTCCCTTAAATCTTTCTGTAATTTGTCAATTTCACCTAAAAAAATATTCCTCGCCCCGTGGCTGGCTGAAATGATGATCATTTTAATCACTGGTTACAGGGGAACCGGGAAAACTTGGTTTGTCCTTGGCTTATTGGTGGCGATTGCAAGCGGGCAGGACTTCGGGCCGTGGGTGTCTATGGGGGCGGGGGCCTGCCTATACCTTGATGGTGAAATGGTCGTTTCCGACGTCCAGGACAGGTTGAAAGCGCTTTGTGCAGACGTATCCCTTCAACAGCCGTTATATGTCTATTCTGAGGCATACGCGAACCAATTAGGGCTAAAGCGGGCAAACCTGCTTAATGAAGAGTGGCGGGATTCTGTCAAAAAAATCCTGTTAAGTCTAAAAATCAAGGTTTTTTGTATAGATAACATATCGAGCCTATCCCCTGGGGCTGATGAAAACTCGAAGCAAGACTGGGCGCCGGTCAATTCATGGTTGCTCGAACTGCGATTTGCAGGGATCACCACAATACTCTTGCACCATACCAATAAGGACGGTGGGCAGCGGGGCACGTCAGCACGCGAAGACAACATAGATACAAGCATTCTTTTAAAAAGGGCGCCTGGGTATGTTGCTGAAGACGGCGCGTCATTTGTTGTCAATTTTACAAAAAGCAGAGTTGCGACCAGGGACCTGCCAAAAATATCAGACATTAATATGAAATTATCCGAAAATCAAGACGGCAAGTTGACGTGGATTTTTAACAATTCGAAACGTCAAAATCGTGAACAAATTTTAAAATTAGCAGATAGCGGCATGGCAAAAAAAGATATTTCGGCGGAGCTTGGATGCACATTTCAGAATGTTAGCCAGACCATAAAACGATCAATTTCAGCGGGCCATTTGACGAAAAAGAATAAACTTACACAAAGTGGATTTCAGGCCATTTCGGTTATGAGCAATTGCGATTAAACTTAGCATTTTTTGAGGGGGTCAAATTAAACCGATTTTTAAGTTTAATAATTAGTTTAATACAAGTTTAATAGCCATGAAAATAACAAATAAAAACAATAGGATAAGACCATTAAACTTATTTTTTTCAATTCAAAAAAGGTAAAAAATTAGGCATTGTTAATTTAATATAGCTATGTTATTATAGGATCTCAACTCACCATAGGAGGTCTCATGGCTATTTGTCCAAAATGCAGCTCTGAAAAATGCGTAAAAGATGGTATTATAAAAGGAAAGCAGCGTTATCGTTGTAAATCTTGCAATTTTAGACATACCGTTCAATATCGCGGGAAAAGCC